>JACCDQ011743679.1_pt1 | contig 66698 bp, 60 predicted proteins | sample 7446031 | NCBI WGS metagenome assembly JACCDQ01 (sample SAMN15323442, study PRJNA562643) | freshwater metagenome | isolation source: river surface water | place: USA:Blue River Watershed | collected 2017-08-17
ATCGTCCAAAAATGTTAATCAAGTCGGCTGGTGCGAGGAGGGGGACTCGAACCCCCACACCATTGCTGGCGTCAGGACCTAAACCTGGTGCGTCTACCAATTTCGCCATCCTCGCGGCAACGGCCTGTGGCCTGTCATGCCGAGGCGCCGTTTCAACAAATGCAAAGGGCGACCCTGTGTCAAAGCGGTCGCCCTGCGTTGCCATGGTCGTGGCTGTTTGACTTCAGCCGCGAATTCTACTTTAAAAAAGCACAAGCCGCCCCAAAAAATCGCGGCCCTTCACGCCTGCTGCCGACTCAGGCCGGCCGCTTCACGCGGAACCATGTCGCATACAGTGCTGGCAGGAACAACATGGTGAGCAGCGTGGCCACCACCAGTCCGCCCATAATCGCCACGGCCATCGGCCCCCAGAACACCGAACGCGACAGCGGAATCATCGCCAGCACTGCAGTAGCCGCAGTCAGCACGATCGGTCGGAATCGGCGCACCGCCGACCCGACAATAGCATCCCAGGCCGGAATGCCCTGGGCGATGTCCTGCTCGATCTGGTCCACCAGAATCACCGAGTTCCGGATGATCATCCCGAACAGCGCGATCACACCCAGTTGAGCGACAAAGCCGAAGGGTCGCTGCAGTATCAGCAGCGCGGCGGCTGCGCCGGCAATCCCTAGCGGACCGGTCAGGAACACCAGCAGCGAGCGCGAGAAGCTGTGCAACTGCAGCATCAGCAGCGTGAAGACGATAAAGATCACCAGAGGCACATTGGCCGCGATCGCATCCTGAGCCTTGCCGCTGTCGGCAATCGCGCCGGCCAGCTTGATCTTGTAGCCCGCCGGCAGTGTGGCGCGGATGGCGTCGAGCTGCGGGTCGATCTGCGCCGAGACGGTCGGCCCCTGAATGCCGTCGACCACGTCGGACTGCACGGTAATGGACCAATCGCGCCCTTCGCGCCAGACCACGCCAGGCTCCCAGACGAAGCGCGGCGTGGCCAGTTGCGACAGCGGCACGGCGCGACCACCGGCGGTCGGAATGCTGACGTTATTGAGTGCCGTGATCGTCGAGCGCTCATCCACCGGTTGACGGATGACGATGTCGATCAGCTTTTCACGTTCGCGGAATTTGCCGACGGTCGTACCGGACAGAATGGTGTTCGCAGCCTGCATCACCGACTGCGACGAGACCCCGATCGCGCGCAGCTTATCCTGATCGACGTCGATACGCAGCACCTTGACCGACTCATTCCAGTTGTCGTTGATGCCAATAGCGTTCGGATTCTTTTCGATGATTTTACGCACACGATCAGCAAAATCACGCACGACGGTCACTTCCGGACCCGTCACCTTGAACTGTACCGGGTACGGCACCGGCGGCCCGTTCGGCAGCAGCTTCACACGACCGCGCACTTCGGGGAAATCCGTACGGAAGGCTTCAATGATCTTGAGTCGCAAGGCATCGCGCGTCTTGGCATCCGCTGGAAGCAGCACCAGTTGGGCTACGTTCGACTGCGGGAAGATCTGGTCCAGCGGCAGATAGAAACGCGGACTGCCGGTCCCCACGTAGGCGGTCACGCTCTCGACGCCCGGCTGCTTGGCCACGAAAGCTTCAAACTTCTTCACCTGCGCCTCAGTCGCCTGATAGGACGAGCCTTCAGGCAGCCACAGCTCAACCATCAACTCGGGCCGGCTTGAGTCAGGGAAAAACTGCAGCTCGATGAAGCGGAAGCCAAATACGCCGAGCAGGAAGCCAGCGATCGTCAGCATGATCGTTGTCTTGCGCCATTCGACGCACCAGTTCACCACGCGCCGCAGGCGCTGATAAAACGGCGTATCAAACAGCTCGTGATGACCGTCCGCCTGACTGGCCGGCTTGACCTTCAACAGCAAGAAGCCGATGTAAGGCGTGAACAGCACGGCAACGAGCCAGGAAATCAGGAGTGCGATCACGTTCACCGAGAACATCGAAAACGTGTATTCGCCGGCCATCGATTTGGCGAAACCGATCGGCAGGAAACCAGCGGCGGTGATCAGCGTGCCAGTCAGCATGGGCATCGCGGTGGAGGTGTACGCATAAGTCGCCGCGTCAAAGCGGGACCATCCCTCCTCCATCTTCCGTACCATCATCTCGACCGCGATGATCGCGTCATCGACCAGCAGGCCAAGCGCAATGATCAGCGCGCCCAGCGAGATCTTGTGCAGGTCGATGCCAAAGACACGCATCATCAGGAACGTGGCCGCCAGCACCAGAGGTATTGTCAGCGCGACCACCAGACCCGGGCGTGCGTCGATCCTGAACGGCCGTGTGTGCAGGCCGAGCGAGACGAAGCTGACCGCCAGCACGATCAGTACCGCCTCAGCCAGTACCTTCAGGAATTCGTTCACCGATGCACTGACCGCGCGCGGCTGGTCGGCGACCCGTTCCAGCGTAATGCCAACGGGTAGCTTGGCCTGGATATCGCGGGTCGTCGCGTCGAGCGCGCGTCCGAGCTTGATGATGTCACCGCCCTTCATCATCGATACTCCGAGGCCGATGACTTCCTTGCCGTTGTAGCGCATCTTGTCGCGCGGCGGATCGATATAGCCGCGGGTGACCGTCGCAAAATCCCCGAGCCGCAGACTATTGCCGTTGATTCGCAACGGCATGTCTTCCAACTCCTGAACCGTCCGGGTCTGGCCGGACACGCGCACCTGCAGGTTGTCGGTCGGCGTTACCAGTACACCGCTGCCCTGAACTGCGTTTTGCGCGTTAATCTGCTGGACGATCGTCTCGAAAGGCACGCCGAGCTGCGCGAACTTCTTGCTCGAAAACTCGATATAGATCTTTTCGTCCTGCACGCCGTACAGTTCAACCTTCGCGACCGAAGGCACCGCGAGCAGCTGCTGGCGCACGAAATCGGCATAGTCCTTCACCTCGGCCACGGTGAAACCATCGCCTGACAAGGCAAAGATGGAGCCGAAAGTGTCACCGAATTCATCATTGAAGAACGGCCCCTGCACGCCCGGCGGCAAGGTGTACACGATATCGCCGATTTTCTTGCGTACTTGATACCAGACGCCCTGCACCTCCTTCGGCGGCGTCGATTCGAGCAGTTCGAGAATGATCAGCGTCTCGCCCGGCTTGGAATAGCTGCGGATCTTGTCGACATATGGCGTCTCCTGCAGTTTCTTTTCCAGCTTGTCGGTGACCTGCTCGGCCATCTGTACCGAGCTGGCGCCCGGCCAATAGGCCCTTACGACCATGGCGCGGAAGGTAAACGGAGGATCCTCGTCCTGTCCGAGCTTTTCATAACTGAGCACACCGCCCAGCAGCAGCACCACCATCAGGTAGCGGATAAACGGAATATGCTCCAGCGCCCAGCGCGACAGGTTCAGGCGTCCCTTCATTTCGCGGCTCCGGCCGGCGCCGCCGTCGGCTGCTGGCCGAGGATGCTGACTTTCTGTCCCTCACGCAGCAGATTGACGCCGGCCGTCACAACCACCTGACCAGGGTTCAACCCGGACGCGACCAGCAGCTCGTTGCCGTTGGCGCCCGCCACCTGGACAGGTACACGCTTGACCTTGTCGCGCTCGACCACCCAGACGGTGGTCTGTTCCTTGTCGTTGTAGAGCGCGGTCAGCGGCAGCCGAATCGCCGGCGAGGTCGGTGCGGCGAATGCCACCGTGGCGGTCATCCCGAGGCGGACTGCGTTGCCCGGCTTTTGCAGGGTAATCTTGGCAGCAAAGGTGCGCGTCGCTGGATCAGCCGCCGGTGCAAGCTCACGAATACGTCCATCGATGGCCAGACCGGGCTCTGCCCAGGTACGCACGGTGACCGTGCTCACCTGCCGCAATGCATCGACCTTGTCCTCCGGAATGCTGACGCGTACCTCGATATCGCCGCTGCGGGCCAGTCGTACCACCGGCGTGCCGGGACCGACCACCTGACCCACTTCGGCATCGAGTCCGGTCACCACGCCATCGGCGTCGGCGACCAGCGTCGTATAGCTGCTCTGGTTCGACTGCACCTTCAGAGCGGCGAGCGCTTGTTCATGGCCGGAGTTCGCGGACTTGTACGCCGCCTGCTTCGCATCGAGCACGGCCTGGCTGACGAACTGCTTGTCGTGCAGTTCGCGATACCGATCGAGATCGGCTTTCGCCAGCGTCAGGCTGCTCTCGGCAGCACTGACGGCAGCTTTTGCCTGAGCTTGCGCCAACTGGAAGTCCGAAGGATCGAGTTGCATCAGTACCTGGCCACGCCTGACCGTTGATCCGACCTCGACTTTGCGCGCGACAATCTTGCCGCCCACCCGAAATCCCAGCCGCGATTCATAGCGCGGCACCACCTCGCCCGACAGCTCAACGACCGCCTGTCCGGCCGCCGGGGCCACCGTCAGTGCACGCACCGGACGAATATCCTCCGTTTTTTCGACGGGCTTCGAGCAGGCCGCCAGCAGCAGGGAAAGACTCAGGGCGCCGGCAGTACGCCGGACGGTCGCGGAATGGAGCACGGTTTATCCTTTACTATTCGGCCGGCCTTAGCCGGATCGGGTACGGACAGCGGTCAACGGGCCATCACCGACCCGACAATTCGCGGCTCGAAATTACTGACCCAAAGGTTAGCAATTATAGCCAACCCGAAAGATTGCAAAACCCTCATTTCTGCATGGCGAACTCGCACTACGAAAATTTTCCGGTCGCCTCCCCGCTGCTGCCGCCTGAAATGCGGGCACCGGTACGGGTGATTTATGCGTTCGCGCGTAGCGCTGACGACCTTGCTGATGAAGGCGATGCTGCCGCGACCGAGCGACTCAGCGCATTGCAGTCCTACGTTGCGGAGCTGGATCGCATCGATACCGGCCAGGAGCCACAGTCCGCTCTGTTCATGGCGTTACGTGAGACGCTGCGTGATCATGGTCTGTCCACGGCGCCGCTGCGCGACCTGCTGTCGGCCTTCGCGCAGGATGTGACGACGACCCGCTATGAACGCTTCGACGACCTGCGGGACTATTGCCGGCGGTCGGCGGATCCGGTCGGACGCATCCTGCTCACCCTGTTTGGCGAGACGCGCAGCGAATCGCTGGCGCAGAGCGATGCCATCTGCAGCGCTCTGCAGCTGATCAATTTTCTGCAGGACGTCGCGATCGACTGGCAGAAGTCGCGCGTCTATCTGCCGCAGGAAGATCTGCGCCGGTTCGGCGTCACGGAATCACACATCGCCACCGGCCAGGTCGACAGCCGCTGGCATGCGCTGATGCATTTCGAGATCGACCGAGCGCGGCAACTGATGCGCTCCGGAGCGCCACTGGCGCGCCGCCTGCCGGGTCGCATGGGTTGGGAGCTGCGGCTCGTAGTGCTCGGTGGGCTGCGCATCCTCGAGAAGATCGAGGCTGCGGATCATGATGTATTCCGCCGCCGTCCGACGCTCGGCAAGGCGGACTGGCTGCGGCTGGGCTGGCGCTCGCTGCGCTTTGTCGTATAGCATTCGGGGCCATCTTGATTACAGCACCCACAGCAGCCAGCGCCGCCTCATGACACCGGACCAATACTGCCAGCAGAAAGCGGCGCAAAGCGGATCCAGCTTTTATTACAGCTTCCTGTTCCTGCCGCCCGAGCGGCGTCGCGCGATCATGGCGCTTTATGCATTCTGTCGCGAAGTCGATGACGTCGTCGATGAAACCAGCGACGCGCAAATCGCCCGCACCATGCTGGACTGGTGGCGCAAGGAAGTCGCGCAAATGCTGGCCGGCAGCCCCAGCCACCCGGTCACGCAAGCATTGCAGCCTCACCTGGCGACCTATGGTCTGCGCGGCGAGCACCTGCTGGCCGTCATCGACGGCATGGAGATGGACCTGACGCAGACCCGCTATCTCGACTTTGTCGCGCTCGAGCGCTATTGCTGGCATGTTGCCAGTGTGGTCGGGCTGATGTCGGCACGCATCTTCGGCTACAGCGACGAGCGTACTTTGCAGTATGCGGAAAAGCTCGGCCTGGCTTTCCAGCTGACGAACATCATTCGTGACGTCGGCGAGGATGCGCGGCGTGGCCGTATTTACCTGCCAATTTCAGAACTCCAGCAATTCGGTGTGCCGGCGTCGGATATCCTGAATGCGCGCCACAGCGAGCGCTTCGAGGCACTGATGCGCTTCCAGGTCGAGCGTGCGCAGCGCTGCTATGACGAAGCGCTCGCAATGCTGCCTCCTCAGGACCGCCGCGCGCAACGGGCCGGTCTGATCATGGCCGCAATTTATCGGGCGCTGCTGGTCGAGCTCGAACGCGACGGTCTGCGCGTGCTGCAACACAAAATCTCGCTGACGCCGCTGCGCAAGCTCTGGCTCGCCTGGAAAACCTGGGTGCATTGCTGACATGACCGGCAAGTCGGTCGCCGTGATCGGTGCCGGCTGGGCCGGCTGTGCCGCCGCGACCGAACTGGCGCGGCGCGGTGCCAGGGTCAGCGTCTTTGAGGCAGCGCGTGTGCCGGGAGGACGGGCGCGCCGCGCAGTCCACCGCGGACATGCACTGGATAATGGCCAGCACATCTTGCTGGGTGCCTACCGCGATACCCTGCGGATGATGCGCACGATCGGACTCGACCCGTCGCGCCTGCTGTTGCGGCTGCCGCTGCAGATGCGTTATCCGGTGGCCACCGACGGCATGGATCTGGTGGTGCCGCGCTTGCCTGCTCCGTTGCACATGGCTGTCGGCGTGCTGCGCGCGCGCGGGCTGACATTCGCCGACAAGCTGTCACTGGCCCGCTTCGCCAGCGCAGCACGCTGGATGGACTGGCAGCTGAACACCGATTGCAGCGTCACCGAATTGCTCGCACGTTTCGACCAGACCGACCGTCTCACCAGGCTCATGTGGCGGCCGCTGTGCATCGCTGCATTGAATACGGTGCCGGAACGTGCATCGGCCCGAGTCTTTCTCGCGGTGCTGCGCGACAGCCTTGGCGCCGGACGTGCCGCGTCCGACATGTTGTTGCCGCGGGTGGATCTGTCGGCGCTCTTTCCTGAGGCGGCTGTGAATTATCTGGAAAAGCATGGCGGCCGCATGCATTTCGGCAGTCACGTCCGCGCAATCGACGCCGTCGGAGTGTACTGGCGGGTGCGCACGGACGGGCACACCGAAGACTTTTCGCAAGTCATTGTCGCGACCCCGCCTGCGCAGGCGCGACGCCTGATCGAAGCAGCGGATCCGGCGCTGGCACAGGCCATGGATTTTAGTCATCAGCCCATCACCACCTGCTTCCTGCAGTATCCGGCGGAGGTGAGGCTGCCGGCACCCATGCTGGCGCTGGAGGACGATCCGGAAAAACTGCATTGGGGGCAATTCGTCTTTGACCGCGGCCAGCTCGATTCAGCGCAGGCCGGCTTGCTGGCGGTCGTCGTCAGTACCTCGGGCGCCGCATTTGAGCAGGGCAGCAGCGCACTGCAGCAGGCCATCGCCAGCCAACTGGCCGAGGCATTGGGGAACCCCAAGCTGGCGACCCCGGTCTGGGCAAGCACCCTGACCGAAAAACGAGCAACGTTTGAATGCCTGCCTGCCATGCAACGACCGCCCAATGCCACCGCCTGCCCCGGCCTCTGGCTGGCCGGGGACTACACGGCCAGTGAATATCCGGCGACGCTCGAGAGCGCGGTTCGCAGCGGAATAGCTGCGGCCGAGGGTGTGCTGAAACAGGGGTGAAGCGGATCCGTGCGTGTTGCTTACGCCAGATCCCTCACCTTCGCCATCGCTTCGTCGATCCGTTCGACACCTACCACCTGCAGCCCCTCGATCTTTTGCTTGGGCAGATTGGCCTTGGGCACCAGCGCGATCGAGAAACCCAGTTTGGCCGCTTCGCGCAAGCGCTCTTGCCCGCGCGGCGCCGGCCGGATTTCGCCGGCCAGTCCCACCTCGCCGAACGCTACCAGCCCGCGCGGCAAGGGCTTGCTGCGCATTGACGACTGTATCGCCAGCAGCACCGGCAGATCAGCCGCCGGTTCGCTGATCTTGACGCCGCCGACCGCATTGATGAAGACATCCTGGTCATACGCGGCCACGCCGGCATGACGGTTGAGCACCGCCAGCAGCATCGCCAGCCGGTTCTGTTCCAGTCCCACAGACAGCCGTCTTGCATTCGGCACGTGCGATGTATCCACCAGCGCCTGTATCTCGACCAGCAAAGGCCGTGAGCCTTCCTGAGTCACCATCACGCAAGAGCCCGGCACTTCAGCCTGATGCTGTGACAAAAACAGCGCGGACGGGTTCGAAACGCCTTTCAGCCCCTTCTCCGTCATCGCAAACACACCCAGCTCATTCACCGCGCCGAAGCGGTTCTTGAATGCGCGCACCAGCCGGAAGCTCGAATGGGTGTCGCCCTCGAAGTAAAGTACCGTGTCAACGATATGCTCGAGAACGCGCGGGCCGGCCAGCGCGCCCTCTTTCGTCACATGGCCGACCATGATAATGGTGATGCCGGATTGTTTAGCCACGCGAGTCAGCTGAGCTGCGCATTCGCGCACCTGCGCGACCGAGCCCGGTGCCGAGGTGAGTGCGTCCGAATACAGGGTCTGGATCGAGTCGATCACGGCGACCTGCGGCTTCTGCTCGGCCAGCGTACCCAATATTCTTTCAAGCTGAATTTCGGCCTGCAGCTGTAACTCGTCAGCGTCGATCGCAAGACGACGGGCGCGCAGCGCGACCTGCGCACCGGATTCCTCGCCACTCACATACAGCGCTTTCTTTTCCTTCGAGAGCCGGGCCAGCGCCTGCAGCAACAACGTTGACTTGCCGATGCCCGGATCACCGCCGATCAGCACCACGCCGCCGGACACCAGACCGCCACCCAGCACGCGGTCGAATTCATCGATGCCGGTCGGATAGCGAGGCACGTCGGCCGCAGCAATCTCCGACAGTTTGATCACCGGTGCGCCCTGCACCAGTCCCTGTGGCTGCGCGGAGAATCGATTGCCACCGGATTCGACCAGCGTCTCGACCATCGTGTTCCAACTGCTGCAGGCAGGACACTGTCCTGACCATTTGTTGCTGACACCGCCACATTCGGTGCAGCTGTATTGGGTTTTTGTCTTCGCCACTCAGCCCCCCCGCACTGCACGGCGTACGCGTGGCGCGATCGCGCACATCAGCTCGTAACCAATGGTACCTGCTGCTGCGGCCACCTCGTCGATCGGCAGGCCATCGCCCCACAGCGTCACACTGCTGCCGAGGCGCGCATCCGGTAGAGGCGTCAGATCCACACTCAGCATGTCCATCGATACCCGTCCGAGCAGCTGCGTGCGCACACCATCCACCAGAATGGGGGTGCCAGTGGGTGCATGCCTGGGATAGCCATCCGCATAGCCGCAAGCCACCACACCGATACGCATGGGTCGGTCCGCACAGAACAGGCTGCCGTAGCCGACACTGTCGCCAGGCTGCAAGTCTTGCACCGCGATCAGCGCACTACGCAGCGTCATCGCCGGCTTCAGTCGGTGGGCGTCCGGCGAGCCATTGCCCGGAACGCCGCCGTACAGCATCACGCCGGGCCGTATCCAGTCGCAGCGCAGCGGTTGCGATGCCAGCAGCAGCGCAGCCGAGTTCGACAGGCTGATCTCGGCATCCAGTCCGGCGGTGCAGTCGACGAAGCACTGCATTTGTCGTGCCGGTGAAAGGATGGCGTCGGGATTTTCGGCATTGGCGAAGTGCGTGAGCAGCGACACCTTCGACACGGATGGCATGGCTTTCAGCGCCGCATAGACCTCGCGCACCCGTGAAGGGCGAAACCCCAGACGGTTCATGCCCGAATTGATCTTCAGGTGGACGGATATGGCGGCAGCGCCTGCGCCGGCCAGCAAGGCCAGCTGCTCGTCGTTGTGCACGACGGTCTCCAGCTGGTAGTCCCGAACGGCCGAAAGATCGCTGCGGTCGAACATGCCTTCCATCAGCAGGATGGGCTTGCGCCAGCCCATGTCGCGTAGCGCAACCGCGCGATCGATCTCGACCAGCGCGAGGCCGTCGGCGGAGTCAAAGGCGTGCATCGCATTCTGCAACCCGTGGCCATAGGCATCCGCCTTGACCACCGCCCAGGCGCGCGCATCAGGCATCCGTGCGCGGGCGACGGCGAGATTGGATCGCATTGCGTCAATATCTGTGACGGCAACGAGCGGACGGGACATCGGCAGCGGTACGCGCAAAGGCAAGGAAAAACGCGCATTTTACCGGAGCCGCCTCGTGATGACCGCCTTATCTCGGTCGTCATTGCATTTCATGGTATAAAGCATGCCGCCAGCCCCACCGCAAGAGAATCATTTCAATGAACCGCGGCTTCTACACCATCATGGCAGCGCAGTTTTTCTCGTCGCTGGCCGATAACGCACTGCTCATCGTCGCGATTTCCATCCTGGTATCGGTACAGTCGCCTGACTGGATGACGCCGATGCTCAAGCTGTTCTTTGTTCTGTCTTACGTGCTGCTGGCACCGTTCGTCGGCGCATTCGCCGATGCCTATCCGAAAGGCCGGGTGATGTTCATCACCAATCTGGTCAAGATAGCCGGTTGCCTGATGATGTTCTTCAGCGTCCATCCGCTGTTAGCTTATGCGGTGGTCGGGTTTGGCGCTGCCGCTTATTCACCGGCCAAGTACGGCATTCTGACCGAGCTGCTGCCGCCTGAAAAACTGGTCATGGCCAATGGCTGGATCGAGGGCCTGACCGTACTGTCGATCATCCTCGGCACCGTGCTGGGCGGTGCGCTCGTCAGCACGCGGTTTGCCGCTGCCATTACCGACATGCTGCCGGTCAACCCGATGGCACTCAGCCTGTCGCTCGAAATCGCGCTCGGTATCGTGATGCTGGCCTATGTAGCCGCCGCTGTGTTCAATCTGAAAATTCCGCTTACCAACGCGCATTACCCGCGTCAGGAACATGGTCCGTGGCGGCTCGTGCTCGATTTTTCGCATTGCTTTGTGACGCTGTGGCGCGACCGCCTTGGCCAGATCTCGCTGGCCGTGACCTCCTTGTTCTGGGGCGCCGGTGCCACGCTGCAGTTCATTGTGCTGAAATGGGCAGCGGCGGCGCTCGACATGCCGCTGGCACAGGCGGCCGTACTGCAAGGCGTGGTGGCGTTTGGCGTCGCCTTCGGAGCGATGGCGGCAGCCCGTCGTGTGCCGCTGAAGAAATCGCTGACCGTGATGCCGCTCGGGTTCGCGATGGGCGTGATCGTCTGCGTGATGGCGTTGGTGGAGTCGGTACCCGTCGCCTACCCGTTGCTGGTGCTGATCGGCGCGCTGTCAGGCTATTTCGTCGTGCCCATGAATGCGCTGCTACAGCATCGCGGCCATGTGCTGATGAGCGCCGGGCATTCGATCGCCGTACAGAATTTCAGCGAAAACCTGTCCATCTTGCTCATGCTTGGGCTGTATGCACTGCTGGTGAAGTTCGATGTGGACATCGACGCCGTGATCGTGCTGTTCGGCCTGTTCGTCGCAGCGATCATGTGGCTGGTGATGCGCCGTCATGCACGAAATCAGCGCGAATACGACTCGCTGCACCTGATCGGCGAGCAGAAACATTACGGCACCTGAAACCACGGCGTGCCGCACCGGCGTCCGGAGTCGCAAGAGGTCAGAGGTTAGCGGTCAGCCCAGCTTGTCTGACTGAGTTTCAACCTGGACTGCCTGATCCGCCAGTCGCCGGCCAGCCTGTTGAGGCCACTGGTCGGGTACGACGAAGCCGCGTTCCGTCTCCAGCCACGCATCACCGTCCTGCCGCAATGCGGCCACCATCAACGGCATCGGATCGTGTTCGAAACGCGCAATCACTTGCTGCCTGAGGGTCGACACGGACCTATCCTCCGTCAGCGGCAGTCTGGCGGGCGCCATCCACGCAATCCGGGGAATGATCGCCGCCGCACTGCCAACATGCGAATCCAGTTCATCCGGCGTGCACCACCAGCCGCGGCAGTGATGCGGCGACACGCCAGCATCGAGCAATGCCGGCACCTCGCCGCGCCGATAGAACAGCCATCCCTTCATCAACGCCTGCGCGTCCGCCAGGGGCTGCGGTAGCAGCGCCTGGGCAGCCGGGTGATGTCCGAGCATCAACTGGCGATCGAGGATTTTGCGGATTTTCTTACCGAGCGTATCGGCCAGGTTCGGGCCGACAAAATAATCGGCACGCTGAACACCCGCCAGCGCCGGATCTTCTGAAGACATCAGATAGAACTTGGTAGCGAATTCCCAGTGCACCAGCGCATCGCGCTGTCGAAGCAGAAAATCGAATTCGCCGATCGTCTCGCCTTTGCCGGCGCGCACCTGCAAGCCATGCGCCACCAGGATCCCACGATGCCGGAAATACCAGGCCAGCAGGTTTTCCGCGTAACGCCCCAGCCGGGTCAGCGGATGCACACCCAGATCATCGTCCAGCGCCTGTGGTGCCGCATCAAGCTGATATAGCCAGTCGCGCGCGTCGTCCGCTGCGTGTGGCGGCAGCGAGGCAATCTTGCCCTGCCAGCGCGGCGCGCTGGCATCGAGCAGATCGGGCGCATCGAGCAGCCACGCCAGCGCGCGGGTATGCGGATTGCGCAGCATGGACCAGCGCTGGTGAAAGTCTGCCTGAAAGTGACTGGATGCGGTCGGTATCACGGCTGCCGCGGCAGCTGACGTGGCGGGTGCGGCTGGCACAGCCGGGGCGGACGACATCGCTACCGCGAGGGGGCGCGGCGGTGCATCGTCAGCGCCCATCAACCAGAGCCTTGGCGGCGCACAGGTCACGCCAGGTCTTGGCCTTGTCGACCGGTTTGCGCAGCAAGTATGCGGGGTGGTAGGTGATGACCAGGGGAATACCCGCATAGTCGCGCACCTTGCCGCGCAGGCTGGCCAGCGACGTATCGTCGGTCAGCCCGAGCAGCGAAATCGCTGCGGTCTTACCGAGCGCGATGATGACGTCAGGCCGAATCAATGCGATCTGTCGCTGCAGGTAAGGCATGCAGGCCGACACCTCATCGGTTGACGGCGGACGGTCGCGCCCATCTGCCCCCACGGGCCGGCATTTGACGATGTTGGCGATATAGGTGCTCTCGCCGCGCGCCAGCCCAAGCGCGCGCATCATGTTGTCCAGCAGTTTTCCTGCAGGACCAACGAAAGGCTCGCCCTGCTGATCCTCGTTGCGACCCGGGCCCTCGCCGACGAACAGCCAGCGCGCACTGCGATCGCCGATACCCGGCACCGCATGCCGGCGTCCCTCGCACAGCCCGCACCGGGTGCAGCCACGGATCGACGATTCGAGATCGTTCCAGTCCATCGCCTGGATGGCTATGCCGGCATCCGCTCCTGCGGCCGGCGAGACCAGTTTCAGCCGGCTGTCCGGCGCGGATAAGGCAGCGTCAATGGCGTCGGCGTCAACCGCGCCGACGTCGATGTCGGCGACCTTGTTCGCCTGGCCATCGGCCGCTGGATTCACCGTCGTGCGTGGCACCCAAACCGGTCCCAGCCCCAACTGCTGCAACCTGACTCGCCTCGGCGTGTTCATCGCGGCTCCGTGCCCAGCGTGAGCCGCATGACGATCGCATCCTCGCGCGATTGACCGGCCGCCGGATAATAGTTTTTGCGCACACCGATTTGCGCAAAGCCGGTGTGCCGGTAAATCGACAGCGCATTCAGATTCGACGGCCGCACTTCGAGCAGTACCGCGCCTATGCCGGCCTCACGTGTCAGTGCACACACTTTGTCGAGCAATTGCCGGCCGATGCCGCGACCCTGCAGGTCCGGCCGTACGGTGATGTTCAGCAGGTGCATGTCATCGACGGCCGGCATCAGCAGGAAATAACCTGCGAGCCGCCGATCCGACTCACGGGCGACCCATGCCTGGTAACCGCTGGCCAGGGAGTCGAGGAAATTGCCGCGCGTCCAGGGAAACGGATACGCATCGTTTTCTACGCGCGATACCTCGTCGATATCATTCGCGCGCATCGTCGCGAATGCAAGCGGCGCCAGGTAGCGCTCAGGCGGCTGGGGCAACGAACTCACGCAGCGACCTTCGAGGCCGCAGCCGCCAGCCTCTCACGGGTGGTTAGCGCCACCTTGTTGCGCAAATAAAGTGGCTGCGCCTCACGTGCTGGCCGTCCTTCACCACGCAAAAAGCTTGCCGCAGCCAGTGTGGCGATGGCATCCGCCCGCGGCAGGATCTGCGGGAGCCGGGCAGTCGCCGGCAGACTGGCAACAGCATCCGGATACGCGAGCAAGCCATTACCGCACAAAGCCGCACCGCCGTCACCCGGCGGCAGGTCCGTCGCGCTGATCAGCGCTGGCCCTTCCACCTCCAGCCAACCGCCATCGTAGCGATAGCGTGCGCGGTAGACCTCGCCCATGCGAGCGTCGAGCAGCGCAATGACATCGTCACCGGCGCCGGCCTGGCGTGCTGACTCGGCCATCGCCAACAGCGTGACAACCGGCAGTGTCGGCCGATCGATACCGACAGCCAGACCCTGTATCAGGCCGCAAGCCGTGCGCACGCCAGTGAACGAGCCCGGGCCGCAACCAAAGGCAAACGCATCGACGTCGGCCATGGCCAGGCCGGCCTCGCGCAGCAAGGCTTGCAGCATCGGCAGTACCGATGCCGAATGCGTCTGGACGCCAGACGATTCGCGTGAAAGCAATGCGCCGCGATGAAGCAGCGTCACCGACGCCAGTTCCGTCGAGGTTTCTATCGCTATGAGAGTGGGGAGTGAGGATGCCATGGCCGCCATTTTACCAAGCGTGCCATCGGGTAGAATTCTTGCATGAGCTCACTTTTCCTCGTACCCGAGAATTTTTCCCGGCTCGCTGCCGCATTTGACGCCGGTCGATGGGTCGTCGCCTGTCTGTGCGCTGGCTGGTGCGACGTATGCAAGCAGTATCGCGCAGGCTTCGAAGCCCTGTCCGCCGATTTTCCAGGCGCCCAGTTTGTCTGGATCGACATCGAAGATCAGGCCGACCTGGTGGGCGACCTCGATGTTGAAAACTTTCCGACCATTCTGATGCAGCGCGGCGACCTGGTGGCGTTCTACGGCACCATGCTTCCGGAGCCAAGGCAGGTGGCACGCCTGCTGTCCGCGCAGATGGAACGCAGCGACGAAGAATTGCGTCGCGAGGCTGCCGGCACACCCGAACGCCAGCAATGGCAACGCGAATGCAACTTGCGCGCCATGCTGGACGAACTGGGTTCCTGATTCATGCCAGCGTCAGGGGCAGACTGCGCAGGCGTTGCCCGGTCAACTGGAAGACCGCATTCGCTACCGCCGGCGCTACGGGCGGGGTGGCAGGTTCACCCATGCCCTCGGGCGGCGCGTTACTCGGCAGGATGACGATGGCTACCTCCGGCATCTGGCCAATCCGCAGCAGTCGATAATCCGTGTAATTGGACTGTGATACGCGTCCCTGGCGCATGGTGATTCGCTCAAGCAGCGCCGCCGACAATCCCATGCAAACAGCCGATTCGACCTGCTGGCGGACCCCGTCCGGATGCACGACGATGCCGCAATCGACGGCGCAGCTGATCCGGTGTACCCGAATTCGCCCAGCCTCGACGGACACCTCGGCCACCTGAGCCACGATGCTGCCAAAGGATTCATGCAGCGCCACGCCAAATGCGCGCCCTGCTGCCGGACTGCCAGCCAGCCTGACCGCGGCATCCAGCACGGCCAGGTGACGTGGCCGACCGGACAGCAAGCGCCGACGGAACGCGACGGGGTCAGCATTGACGGCCGCCGCCAGTTCGTCGATGAAGCACTCCTTGAAGAAGGCATTGTGCGAGTGACCGACGGAGCGCCACGGCCCCAGTGGCACCGGCGAATCAACGGTCACGTGCGCGATCCGCTGATTCGAGATTTCATAGGGATGGTCGAACAGACCTTCGACGGTCGTCTTGTCCGGCCCGGCCATCGGCAGCCCGAATGCACGATGCATCAATTGCTGCGCCGGCGCGCCGGACGCGGACTTTGAAGTCAACGCGATCACTTTACCGGTGGCGTCCAGGCTGGCCGACAACATCGCCACCGCCGCGGGCCGATAAAAGTCGTGCCTGATGTCTTGTTCGCGCGTCCACATCAGCTGCACAGGCGCACCATCGAGGGCATGCGCAATCGCGGCTGCCTGCACCACCATATCGCTATCCAGCCGACGGCCGAAACCGCCGCCGAGTTGGGTCACATGCAGATCGACCGACGCTGTGTCCACATTGGCGGCACGGGCACCGGCCGCCACCGCCGTGGACGGCGACTGTGTTGGTACCCAGAGCGTCAGCCGGCCCTGCTTGTATTGCGCCGTGCAGTTCACCGGTTCGAGCGCGGCATGGGCCAGATGCGGCACGCTGTATTGCGCGACGACGTGCTTCGTGCCGCTTTGACTCGCGCCGCTTTGACTCGTGCCGTTTTGGCTCGTGCCGTTTTGGCTCGTGCCGGCTTGAACCGCACTGTTTTGCCGGCTGCCGCTGCTTTGGCTGACTTCGGGGAATTGCGCAAGGTCGCCGCGTTTATAAAAGCTGAAACCCTCGCTGTCATCGAGTGCCTGGCGAAGCGCCGCCTGTCCGAGGTCGCTTGACCATGGTGCGTGCGGCCCCGCTTGCCATTCGACTTTCAGCGCCGCTAATGCCTGCAAACTCGCCCAGCGCGACGTCGCAACGATAGCCACCGCGTCCGGTGCGCCGGCGCGATCGCTGGATAACGGCAGCAAGCGAACCACGCCGGCCAGCCCCGCCAGTGACTCCGGGTCGAAGGATTGCAATTTGCCGCCAAAAACCGGGCACATGGCGACCGTTGCATACACCATTCCCGGCAGCCGGACATCCAGCCCAAACCGGGCGCTGCCATTGATCTTGGACGGGCCGTCGATACGCTGCGCTGCGTGACCGATTAAACGAAAATCACGCTGTGATTTCAGCGTATAAGGCACCTCTCCAAGCGTTGCCGCCCGCTGCGCCAGTTCGCCGTAGCCCAGCGAGCGTCCGTCCACGTGCCACACCCGACCGGCCTCCGTACGGCAGGCAGCCCGGTCCGTTCCCCAAAGCTGGGCCGCTGCGGCGATCAGCCGGGCCCTTGCCGCAGCGCCCGCTTCGCGCATCGGCAGCCAGCTGTCCTTCACACTGGAGGAACCGCCCGTCACGACCAACCCGACTTCGCGCATCAGTTTGCGTGTCATCCAGTGGGCGCTGCGGGCCAGCAGGCCCTGGTCATCCGGCCGGAATGGCAAGCCATCCGGTACCATGGTCGTATCCCCATAAATCTTGTCTAGCGGCGCCTGCACCATCTCGACGGCGGACAACGGCACGTCGAGTTCCTCGGCCACCAGCATGGCCAGTGATGTGGTAACCCCCTGCCCCATCTCGCTCTTGGCCAGCATGATGCTGACCCGGCCATTCATCGACACCACCACCCAGCCGTTGAGCGCCACACTCGTTTCTGACAATCCGGGCGGCGCCGCCGCATGCAACCGCTGCCGAGGCGGCAGCACACTCCAGCCGACCACCATCGCACCGGCGATACCGAGCCCGGCCAGTAGCAGGTGGCGCCGCGAGCGCTGCACAGATGCCGAGCGGTGGGCCGGCTGCGAGACTTGCTTCTGGCGTTGCTTGTTTTTTTTCATCGAAAGACATTCCTGTGCGCGCTTACCGGACGTTCGGGGGGACTTTTCATGGCATGCTAACCCGAACTTCCGTCGCGAGGCCCTGATGACCGAAAGCTTCTTCCAGTCTTTCATTCTGCTGCTACTCGTAACCGACCCGTTCGGCAATATTCCACTTTTTGTCAGTGCGCTTCGACAAGTCAAGCCAGAGCGGCGCAATCTGGTCGTCATGCGCGAATGCCTGATCGCGTTTGGACTGTTGATCGCTTTCATGTTCATCGGCCGCCCTTTTCTCGATGCGTTGCAGCTCAGCGAAATCTCGCTGCAAATTGGTGGCGGCGTGATCCTGTTCCTGATTGCGCTGCGCATGGTATTTCCCCAGCCGGGCGGAATATTCGGTGATCAAGACAAGCCCGGTGTCGAGCCACTGATCGTGCCACTGGCCATACCGGCGCTGGCCGGCCCATCCGCGCTGGTGACCGTACTGTTGTTCTCATCACAGGCCAAGATGGCCATGTGGCTATATGTCGCCGTGATCTCGCTGGTGGCCCTTGTCTGGCTGCTCGTGTTGCTGTCGGCAGAACGCTTGCAACGCGTGTTGGGGGACGCCGTGGTTACGGCATTCGAGCGGCTGATGGGACTCATCCTGACGGCAATTTCGATCGAGATGCTGTTGGCTGGCGTGCGCTCGTATGCCAGATCGCTTTAATGCCTGGCGCTTGGCAGAACGTCGATGGCCGGGCACGAAGACGCAGACGGGTTGATCGTACGGTAAGCCGGACCAGCGACGTCAGCGGCGTTCTATAAGCGGCACCAAGCGATCCGATACCTTTCATCCGGGGGATCGCTGTGAACCCGGGGGATCGCTTGGACACCAGGGGCGCTTTAACCCAAATGCGCTGAATGACTGGCTTGTTTGCGCTTATCATTGCGTTTTTGTTGCAAATCAGCGCGCTCATGGACCAGTTCAAACAGATTTCCACTTTTGTCGATGTCGCATCGCGCGGCAGTCTGTCGGCTGCGGCGCGCGCTGAAGGCATTGCGCCAGCGGTGATCGGTCGTCGCCTTGACGCACTTGAAGCCAGACTGGGCGTGAAGCTGCTGCAGCGAACGACCCGCAAAATCGCGCTGACCAACGAGGGATTTGCCTTTCTGGAAAACTGCCAGCGCATTCTGCATGACCTTGAGAACGCGGAAGCCGAAGTGTCCGAGCGCAGCGCTCGGCCTAGCGGACATCTATCCGTATCTGCGCCGGCGGGATTCGGCCGACAGCATGTGGCGCCGCTGATTCCGTCGTTTCTGGCCGAGCATCGGGATGTCACGCTGACGCTGAACCTGAACGACCGTGTGGTTGACCTGATCGGTGAAGGTGTGGACGTGGCGATACGTATCGCCGACCTCTCCGATTCAAGCCTAGTCGGTGTGAAGCTGGCAGACAATCGGCGCGTCGTGATCGGCGCGCCGGATTACTTCAGAAAATTCGGCCGGCCAGCCACGCCTGATGAACTGTCGCGCCACAACTGCCTCGCATTTTCCAGCGCGGGAAGTCAGCGCGGGTGGACTTTCCGGCAAAACGGCAAGAACGTGACGATCAAGGTCGGTGGAAACATGGGTTGCAACGACGGCGCGGTATTACATGACTGGGCGCTTGCTGGCCGGGGTTTGGCGTGGCGCTCAATGTGGGAAGTGGGTGCCGAGATTGAGTCCGGACAACTTGAGACGGTTCTGGATGATTTTTCCGCACCCGGCAATGACATTTATGCGGTATTCGCCCAGCGGCAGCATCTGCCCTTGCGGATCCGGGCGTTTGTAGATTTCTTGCGACGTGCGTTTGTACAGCCGGATTACTGGCGAAAGAAGTAGTCCACGCCAAGACCCAGTCACCAAATTTGTTCTGCCCGAGGCTCACGTGAACATCAGCGAAAGAGTCAGTGTTACGGACGACAGTTGGCTATTGTCATAGTGAGAACTGGCCGAGGCGCCCCCTCCAAAAACAAAAATCCCCGCCGGAGCAGGGATTTGAGCAGAACGTCGTGAAACGATCAGGGAGCGATCAGACCGGCTTGATGTTCGCAGCCTGCAGGCCTTTCGGGCCGTTCACCACATCAAACTCCACTTTCTGACCTTCAGCCAGCGACTTGAAGCCGGAGGACTGGATTGCGGAGAAGTGAGCGAACAGATCGCCGCCGCCGCCTTCAGGAGTGATGAAACCAAAACCTTTTGCGTCGTTGAACCATTTAACAGTACCAGTTGCCATTGTCATTTCCTTTCGTTGGGTCTTTCGCCGACCCTGGTTAAGGCGGATGATCCGCCGAGCGACCGTCTCAACCAAGTAAGGAATTACAGCCTGATACTGCACCGCTACTACCTGAGCCTCAACGTCCGGGGAATTATACTTGAGAAGAATCGAACAACTAAAAATTTCATCAATATTTTGAGGTAGCTCCAAGGCGCCCAGTTTCCCGACAATGTCCGATTGACTCGCGCGTGTCACCACATTCCAACTGGCGCTGCACAGCGCCTCACCAAATCGCATATAGTTCCGGGACGCAAAACAGAACACACCTATGAAATTCGATGTCGCTATCGTCGGCAGTGGCCTTGCCGGCCTGTCGGTCGCCCTCCATCTCGCTCAGCAGCGCAAAGTCGTGGTCATTTCCAAGCGAGCGCTGCGCGACGGCGCCAGTGACTGGGCACAGGGCGGCATCGCCGCCGTGCTCGATTCGCATGACAGTTTCGATCAGCACGTCAGCGACACGCTGGTCGCTGGTGCCGGGCTATGCGACGAAACGGCAACGCGCTTCATCGTCTCGCACGGGCGTGAGGCCATCGAATGGCTGATCGCTCAGGGCGTGCCGTTCACACGTGACAGCGAGGCCGAACTCGGCTTCCATCTGACGCGCGAAGGCGGTCACAGCCAGCGTCGCATCATTCATGCGGCCGATGCGACCGGCCATGCGGTACAGGTCACACTTGAAGAACAGGTCAGGCAGCATCCGAACATCACCCTGCTTGAGCATCACATGGCGATCGACCTGATCACGTCGGACAAGCTAGGCATTCGCAACGGCGCGCCACACTGCTATGGCCTGTATGTGCAGGACGTCAACAGCCACGAGGTGCTGACCATCGTTGCCGAACAGACCGTGCTGGCCACCGGCGGTGCCGGTAAGGTCTACCTGTACACGACGAATCCCGATACAGCGACGGGCGATGGTATCGCCATGGCCTGGCGCGCCGGCTGCCGGGTGGCGAACATGGAATTTATCCAGTTCCATCCGACCTGTCTGTATCACCCTTATGCAAAGTCTTTCCTGATCACTGAGGCGGTACGCGGCGAAGGCGGTTTGCTGAAACTGCCGGCCACAGCCGGCGCAGCAGCCGGCCAGCGTTTCATGCCCGCCCATGACGAGCGTGGCGAGCTTGCGCCGCGCGATATCGTCGCGCGCGCGATCGACTATGAAATGAAAAAGCGTGGCCTGGATTATGTCGATCTGGACATCAGTCATCAGCCACCGGAGTTCTTGCGCGAGCATTTTCCGACCATCTATGCACGCTGCCTGGAACTCGGCATCGACATCACGCGCCAGCCGATACCGATCGTGCCAGCCACGCACTACACCTGCGGCGGCATCGTCACCGACCTGCACGGACGCACTGATATCCACGGCCTGTATGCGGTTGGAGAGACCGCATACACCGGCCTGCACGGCGCGAACCGTCTGGCCAGCAACTCGCTGCTCGAGTGCGTAGTACTTGGTCGCGCGGCAGCCACCGACATTGAGCGGCAGCCGCGGCCGACAACGCCGCCCCTCCCCGCCTGGGACGAAAGCCGCGTGACCGATGCCGACGAAGAAGTCGTCATCACCCAGAATTGGGACGAACTACGCCGCGCGATGTGGAGCTTTGTCGGTATCGTACGTACCACCAAGCGGCTTGAACGTGCGCAGCACCGTATTGCGCTGCTGAAGGAAGAAATCGACGAGTACTACACGAACTTCCGCATCACCCGCGACCTGCTGGAGCTGCGCAATCTGGTCGAGGTAGCATCCCTGATCGTCAGCAGCGCAATGTCACGACGCGAAAGCCGCGGACTGCACTACAGCCTCGACTTCCCCGATACGCTACCGAAGGCCTTGCCGACGGTGCTGACACCCGTCAGAAAAATCCCCGTGAAACGCTGACAGCCACGACTACTCTGCAAGCTGCATCGCGTGCTGCGTTACGCTGACAGCCTGGTCTCTGGCTTGCCACTGCCCGGACGGTTACAGCCACGATCCCGGCAATGAGGTCAGCCAATGACGCGCAACGAATAATCGGTCGCTTTTACATCCTTGGTCAGGCTGCCGATCGAAATCCGGTCGACACCGGTCTCCGCAATCGCGCGAACGCTGTCACGGTTGACGCCGCCGGAGGCTTCGAGCAGTGCCCGGCCCGCATTGAGGTCGACCGCTGCATGCATCAGTTCAGTGCTGAAATTGTCCAGCAGAACGGATGTTGCGCCGGCATCGAGTGCCTGCTGCAGTTCATCGAGGCTCTCAACCTCAATCTGTATCGACACACCGGCGTTCAGCGTGCGCGCTGCTTCCAATGCCGCCGCTATGCTGCCGGCCGCGGCAATGTGGTTTTCCTTGATCAGGATGCCGTCGTACAGGGCCAGCCGCTGGTTACTGCCGCCGCCAACACGCACCGCATATTTCTGTGCCAGCCGCAGTCCGGGCAATGTCTTGCGCGTATCCAGAATCGCCGCCCTGGTGCCGGCGATGAGCTGCACGTACTCGCGTGTCGCGGTGGCGACGCCGGACAGCAATTGCAGAAAATTCAGCGCAGGACGCTCGGCTGTCATCAGCGAACGCGCCGGTCCGTCGATACGGCAGACCACCGCATTCGCGGGCAGGCGGTCACCCTCTGCGAACTGCCAGTCGATGCGGATGCGCGGATCAAGCTGCATCATCGCGCCCTCGAACCATGGGGCGCCGCACAGCACCGCATCTTCTCGCACCACCACACGCGCCTGCACCTGCGCGGTTTCAGGCAGCAGCATCGCCGTCCAGTCACCACTGCCGATATCCTCGACCAACGCAGCGCGAATATTCGCCTCGAAGGCCGTAGCCAGCGCGGCGTCGAACGGTGCAAACGCGTTTTTTAGCGTGCTCATGCCGGGCCAATACCGGCGAACAGCGTTTGCTCGGCAGCGAGGTCGGCCGAGGGGCGAACATTGGCCTTTTTCGCCGCTGCAAAATCGAGCATGCGATTGATGCAATTGACGGCCTTGTCGCGGATCACACCATCCACCTCAATGGCGTTGCGACCGCTCTCCAGCACGTCCACCAGATTCTGCAGACCGTTCATGGCCATCCACGGACAGTGCGCGCAGCTCTTGCAGGTGGCGCTGTTACCGGCGGTCGGTGCCTCGATGAAGGTCTTGCCCGGCGCCGCCATCCGCATCTTGTGCAGGATGCCGTTGTCCGTGGCGACGATGAATTCCTGCGCATCCAGCGTGACTGCGGCGGCGATCAGCTGGGACGTGGAGCCGACCACGTCAGCCTGTTCGACCACGGCTGCCGGCGATTCCGGGTGCACCAGCACCTTCGCGTCCGGATGCGCGTGCTTCAACAGGTCAAGCTCGATACCCTTGAATTCGTCATGTACCAGACAGGAGCCCTGCCATAGCAGCATGTCTGCGCCGGTCTGCTTCTGAATGTAGCTGCCCAGGTGCCGGTCCGGTGCCCAGATGATCTTCTTTCCCTGCTCATGCAGATGCCGGACGATATCCAGCCCGATCGACGAGGTCACCATCCAGTCCGCGCGCGCCTTCACCGCCGCGCTGGTGTTTGCATAGACCACGACGGTACGGTCGGGATGCGCATCACAGAACGCGGCGAATTCATCGGCCGGGCAGCCCAGATCCAGCGAACAGGTTGCATCGAGGTCGGGCATCAGGATGGTCTTGTGCGGCGACAGAATTTTCGCCGTTTCGCCCATGAAGCGTACGCCGGCGACCACCAGCGTCTGCGCTGCATGATCGCGCCCGAAGCGCGCCATCTCCAGAGAATCGGACACGCAACCGCCGGTCTCCTCGGCCAGGTCCTGCAGGTCGGCATCCACGTAGTAATGCGCGACCAGCACCGCGCCCTTTTCTTTCAGCAGATCGCGGGCGCGTTGTTTCAGCTGCGAGCGGCGCTCCGGCGTCAGCGGATCGGGCACCTTGGCCCACGCCGAGGCGACACAGCTGGCACCATCGCCAGCCGGCCTTTCAAATTCGACAGTCTTGATTTCCATGCTCAGCCTCCGGCCGACGGTTCAGTGCAGGCCCTGCGAGGCCAGATACTCATCATAGGTACCGCGGAAGTCGATGATCTCGCCCTGCTTCACCTCGAGAATGCGGGTGGCCAGCGACGACACGAACTCACGGTCGTGAGACACGAATATCAGGGTACCTGCATATTTTTCGAGGGCGATGTTCAGCGATTCGATGGATTCCATGTCCATGTGGTTGGTCGGCTCGTCCATCAGCAGCACGTTGTGACGGCCCAGCATCAGCTTGCCGTACATCATCCGCCCCTTTTCGCCACCGGACAGTACCTTCACGGACTTTTTCACTTCATCGCCGGAGAACAGCAGGCGACCGAGAATGGAGCGTACGGCCTGGTCATCGTCGCCCTCCTGCGTCCACTGGCCCATCCAGTCCGTCAGCGACTTGTCGACGGCAAATTCCTCGGTCGGATCCTGCGGCATGTAGCCTACATTGGCGTTTTCCGCCCATTTCACGCGGCCGGCATCGGGCTGCAGGCCGCAGACATCACCGCCGATGCAACGCAGCAGCGTCGTCTTGCCGGCGCCGTTCTCGCCGATGATCGCGATCTTTTCGCCCGCTTCGACAGCAATGCTGACATTGCGGAAGATCTGCCGGTCATAAGCCTTCGACATGCCCTCGGTTTCGACCGCAAGGCGATGCAGCTTCTTCTCGCCTTCAAACCGGACAAACGGGTTCTGTCGCGACGACGGCTTGACGTCCTCGACCTTGATCTTGTCGATCTGCTTCGCGCGAGAAGTCGCCTGCCTCGCCTTGGACTTGTTGGCCGAGAAGCGGCGCACGAAGTCCTGCAGTTCGGCGATCTTTTCCTTGGCTTTCGCATTTGCGGAGAGCTGCTGTGTGCGCGCCTGCGCGGACGCCAGCATGTAGTCGTCGTAATTGCCCGGATAGATCTTCAGCGTGCCGTAGTCCATGTCGGCCATGTGCGTACACACCTGGTTCAGGAAGTGACGATCGTGCGAAATGATGATCATGGTCGAGTTACGCTCGTTGAGCACGTCCTCGAGCCAGCGGATGGTGTTGATGTCGAGGTTGTTCGTCGGTTCGTCCAACAGCAGGATGTCCGGGTTTGAGAACAGTGCCTGTGCCAGCAGTACGCGCAGCTTCCAGCCGGGGGCGATCGCGCTCATCGGGCCGCTGTGCTGATCGAGAGGAATACCGACACCCAGCAACAGTTCGCCGGCGCGCGCCTCGGCGGTATATCCGTCGTACTCGGCGAATCTGGCCTCGAGATCGGCGGCCTTCATGTAATCCTCGTCGGTTGCGTCCGGATTCGCGTAGATCGCATCACGCTCGCTCATCGCGGCCCACATCTCGGTGTGACCCATCATCACGACGTCGATCACGCGCATCTCTTCAAAGGCGAACTGATCCTGGCGCAGTTTTCCGAGACGCTCATTGACGTCCAGCATCACGTTACCGGCGCTCGGCTCGAGGTCGCCTCCTAAGATCTTCATGAAAGTGGATTTGCCGCAGCCGTTCGCGCCGATCAGGCCGTAACGATTGCCGTCACCGAATTTGACGGAAATGTTCTCGAAAAGCGGCTTGGCGCCGAACTGCATCGTGATATTGGCGGTGGAAAGCAAACTGGAACCTTGTGGGAGCGGGATGGATGACGAAACACGATCCGCCTGGCGCGCGGCCATTGAGGGCGGCGAGGCGGAAAACCCGGGATTTTACCATCGGGCAGCCGCCTTGATCGGCGACCGGCGCAACAGAGGCTAAGGGAATGACAAGTAGGGATAGTCGCTCAGATCAAGCGAGAAACCCGTCGAATCCGAGCGCAGATCACAGCGGGCACCGATTGGCAAAGTCAGCTTGTCACGCGTATGGCCAAACGGCAGCCCTTGCAATACTGGCAAGCCGAGCCGATGACGAAGGTAGTCCAGCATGCTGTCGAAGTCATAACCGTTGTCGGACTCGGTCAGTCGGTAGCCGGAAAAGTCGCCGAGCACGAGCACCTTCTGCGTTGCCAGCACACCCGCGTGCGCCAGCTGAAGCAGCATGCGTTCGATGCGATACGGATGCTCGTTAATGTCCTCAACGAACAAAATGCCACCGTCCACCTTCGGTAGCCAGCGCGTGCCGACCAGATGGCACAGCATCGCCAGGTTGCCTCCCCACAGCCGGCCGCTTGCCTGCACCGACGGGTTACCCGGGGCTGCGACATCGATCCGCTGTGACCGCTCGCCCAGGCAGCGCCAGAAATGGCCCAGCGTGAAATCGCTCGTATCGGACCGGCTGAAATCATCGCAAATCATCGGCCCTGCAAAGCTGACCGCGCCCGTGCCTGCCAGCAGGCCAAGTTGCAGTGCGGTGAAGTCGCTATGGCCAACCCAGCGCTTGCCGCTGCCGGCCAACAGCGCGAAATCAATGTCCGGCAGCAGCCGCGTGAGCCCGTAGCCGCCGCGCATTGCAATCACCAGATCAACCTTGGGGTCGCGCGCGGCCGCATGCAGCTGCGCGACGCGCTCGGGATCCGTCGCGGCAAACCGCTGATGCCTTGCATAGGGTGCCGAGAAATCCCTGACCGTATGACCAAGCTCGCGTAAGCGCTGCAAGCCGCGCGCGGCTGCGCTGGCATCCGCCGGATAGCCGCTCGGCGCCACCACGCCGATGGTCAGGGCTCGGTTCATGTCGTCTGGCTGCGCGCCTGCCGGCGCCGCTCGGCAAAGAAATTGGACAACATTGTGCCGCATTCGCTGGCCAGGACACCGCCGGTCACGACCGCATGATGGTTCAGCCGCGCTTCCGCAAAAAGGTTGATCACGGATCCGCAGGCGCCGGTCTTCGGATCTGCGGCGCCGAAGACAATGCGCGCCAGCCTGGCATGCATCATCGCCCCGGCGCACATCGCGCAAGGCTCCAGCGTCACGTACAGCGTGCAGCCCGGCAGCCGGTAATTGCCCTGCGCATCGGCGCCGGCGCGCAGGGCGGCGATCTCGGCGTGATGAGTCGGATCATGGCTGCCGATCGGATGGTTAAAGCCGGTAGCAATGACCTCGCCGTCCTTCACCAGCACGGCACCGACCGGGACTTCACCGAGCGCCTTCGCGCGACCGGCAGCCTCGATCGCGAGCTGCATGAAATCCTCGTCGGTCAACTCAGTCCTCGCAGATCTCGGCCCAGCAGTTCGGCGTCTCATGCAGCACCAGCTTGTGCAGGCACAGCCCGGTACCATAGCGGTCGGTGAACACGGCTTTCAAGATGTCGAAGGCGGTGCGGGCAAGGTTTTCGACCGTCGGAATACGGTCGATCATGACCGTCTTGTGCCCAGGCAGCGACGCCAGAAAATCGCGTACCGCAACATCACCGGAGTAGACCAGAAATGCGTGATCCCAGACATCCACCAGATGCTGCTTCGCCAGCGCCTTCACGTCCGAGAAATCCATGATCATGCCGTTGTCGGAATTGCCTTCCTGCTCGATGACCTGGCCGACCAGCGTGATCTCCAGCGTATAGCGATGGCCGTGCAGATTGCGGCACTGGCTCTTGTGGTCCGGGATACGGTGGCCGGCGTCAAATTCGAGCTTGCGGGTAATGGTGAGCATCGTGGGGGTCAATTCAGGGAATCTGTAATAGCTTGTGCGTCTGGATCGACAGCCGCCAGCGCGGGTTGTTCTTGCAGACGTCGATCGCGCGTTGTGTGTTCTTCTGCTTGTCGGGTCCGTCCATCGGCTGCAAGAAATAATGCGTGAAGTCGAGCACTTCGAACATGCGCAGATCCTGCCCCTCCTGGGGGATCACGAGCTTCAATTCATCGCCGCCACTGACGGCCAGCGCTGCACCCTGCTTCGGACTGACGCAGACCCAGTCAACGCCGGAGGGCACCGGCAGCGTGCCATTGGTCTCGATCGCGACTTCAAAGCCGCGCGCATGCATCGCACCGATCAGCGCGGTATCGAGCTGCAGTAGCGGTTCGCCGCCGGTGAACACCACATATTTACGCTGTGGATGCGCCGCAGGCCATTGCGCATCGATCCGGTCAGCGAGGGCATCGGGCGCGTTGAACTTGCCGCCGTTAATGCCGTCGGTACCGACAAAATCCGTGTCGCAGAAACGGCAGAGAGCATCGGCACGGTCGTCCTCGCGACCGGTCCACAGATTGCAGCCGGCAAAGCGGCAGAACACTGCCGGACGGCCGGCCTGGGCGCCCTCGCCCTGCAAGGTATAAAAAATTTCTTTGACGCTGTAGGTCACGACGGGATGGTGGGCCTGAACGCCCGGGTCTGTCTGGAGCGCGATTATACGGCGGCTTGCGCCGGCAGGGCCGGGAAGCGCACGCGGAAGACGGTACCCCGGCCGCTGGCGCCGGCAGTCACTTCGAGATCGGCGCCATGGTCGGTGGCAATGTCGCGCACAATCGCCAGGCCGAGCCCGCTACCGGACTGTGTCTGGTCAAGACGGTAAAATCGCGTGAATACCCGGTCTTTCTCCGACTCGGGTATGCCCGGACCATTGTCCTCGACTCGCAACGTGGCGCGGCCGTCGGCCGTTGCGCAGCTGACGGTGACGACGCCCCCACGCGGCGTGTAGCGAATCGCATTATCGACGAGGTTATCGATCAGGTCGTGCAACAGGAAGGCATCGCCGTGTACGTCCGCGGCTTGCAGGTCGAAGCCGATATCAATGTCTTTGGCCAGTGCCTGCTGGACGAACTGCTGCACCGACTCAGCCACCAGACGATCCAGCGAGACCCGATCGAAACGCTGACGCAGAATGCCGCCCGGCTCCGTGCGCGCCAGTGCCAGCAGCTGATTTGCCTGGCGCACCATCCGGTCCGTCGAAGCCAGCATCAGCGCCGTCGAATGGGCCGTATCGGCGTCCTGCCGGTGATGCTCGCGCAGCCACTCCAGCTGTGCACGGAAACCCGCGAGGGGCGTGCGCAGCTGATGCGCAACGTTCGCAAGAAAATCCTGTTTTGCACGCGCGCTGTTCTGAGCCCTTGTCAGCAGATCATTCATCGCGTGGATGAACGGGACGATTTCGTGCGGAGCATCGCCAACCATCAAAGGCGACAGATCATCCGGACGACGTCGTCCAAGATCGTCCCGGATTGCCCGCAGCGGCAAAAAGCCTTTGTCCAGCACCAGCCAGATCACCGCCGGAATCAGCAGTAGCAAGACCAGCTCGAGTGCCACCAGCGACCACAGGATGCGCGAGCGAATCTGCTGCCGTTTGATGCGGGTTTCCGCGACGCCAATCATGATCTGCTCGCCGGCGACCATGGCGCGCAACGTGATAGCGCGTACGTCCTGGCCGCGCATGTGCTCAGGATAGGCGGTGTACACATTGATCTTTTCGGGCCACTTGAGCGCGGGGAAATCACGGTCTCCGGCAATGTTGCGGCCAAAGCGGTCGCGTACCACGAAGAACACCGTGTCGAAATGGTCCACTCGCAACACCTGCTCAGCTTGCTGGGAAAGGCTGAGTTCCACCGAACTGCCGGCTTCCTGCACATGCGGAACCAGCGCCCATGCCGCATCGGCGAGGCTCTGATCCAGCGCCGACTGCGCCGGAATCCACGCCAGCCAGTACGCACTGGCGGCCGCCACCGAATTCACCGCCAGCAGTGGAATCAGCAGCCACTTTAGTAGCTTGGCGCGCAGGCTCATCGCGCGACCGCCGCCTCCAGCATGTAGCCGAAACCGCGAATGGTCTTGATAGCGATGCCCGCCGACGCGATTTTTGAACGAATCCGCGACACGTAGACCTCGACGGCATTCAGCGTGACTTCCTCACCCCACGGCAAGATCGCATCGATGATCTGCTGTTTTGATACGACGCGCGACGCGTTCTGCATCAGATACTCCAGCACGGCCCACTCGCGTGCGGAAAGATCGACCGAATGACCATCAACCATCGCGCGGCGCGCAAAAGGATCCAGCTGCAATCCGCCAATCTGCAGGTCTACCGCACGGGGATTGCTGCGCCGGACCAGCGCCTTCAGGCGCGCGACCAGCTCCGGCGCTGCAAAGGGCTTGACCAGATAGTCATCGGCACCGATCTCGAGACCGCGCACGCGGTCCTGGACGTCATCACGCGCCGTCAGCAGCAGCACCGGCATCGTTGATCCGCGCGCGCGCAGGCGGCGCACAACCTCGAAGCCGTCGATGCCGGCCAGTCCAATATCGAGCACCGCAACCGAGACCTCGCGGGATGCCAGCGCGCGATCGGCATCATCGCCGTTGTGCACCACATCGACGAACATGCCATGACCGCGCAGGATGCGGGCGATTCCGTCGGCCAGCACCAGGTCATCTTCCACAAGGAGTACGTGCATATCGGAGGGGGTGCAGCAATCGGAGGGGGCAGCAAAGTGAGCGCGACGCAAAAAACACCGGGCAAATCGCCCGGTGTTTTCTCAGCGGCGCAGCGATCAGGCGGCTTCCGGCACGCTCGGCAGACCCGCGAGCGCCATTGCCAACTCTGCCTCGTTGTAGTTCTCATCCTTCAGGTTGCCCGCGAAGTAATTGCTGTAGGCCGCCATGTCGAAATGGCCGTGGCCGCACAGGTTGAACAGGATGACTTCGCTCCTGCCTTCCCGCTTGCAGCGCAGCGCTTCCTCAATCGCACCCTTGACCGCATGGTTAGCTTCCGGGGCCGGCACGATACCTTCGGCGCGCGCGAACATTACGCCAGCGGCAAAGCATTCGGTCTGGTGGTAAGCCACTGCTTCCAGCAGGCCGAGTTCTTTCAAGTGCGACACCAGCGGCGCCATGCCGTGATAGCGCAGGCCGCCCGCGTGGAAGCCCGGCGGCGTGAATGACGAACCCAGCGTGTGCATCTTGGTCAGCGGCGCCATCTTGCCGGTGTCGCCGAAGTCATACGCATATTTGCCGCGCGTGAGCGACGGACAGGCCGCCGGCTCGACCGCGACGATACGGGGCTTCGGACCACCACGCAGCCCGGCGCCAATAAACGGAAACGCAATACCGGCAAAGTTCGAGCCGCCGCCGGTGCATCCGACCACGACGTCCGGATAAGCGTCGGCCATCGCCATCTGCTCCATGGATTCGATACCGATGATGGTCTGGTGCATCAGCACATGGTTCAGCACCGAACCGAGCGCATACTTGGTATCGGCGTTGGTTGCGGCGATCTCGACGGCTTCGGAAATCGCGATGCCCAGGCTGCCCGGATGATCCGGACGCTCCGCCAGCACCTGACGACCGTAGGCCGTCTCGCTCGACGGCGATGCGACGCAGCGCGCACCGTAGGTTTCCATCACCGCGCGACGATAGGGCTTCTGGTCATACGACACGCGTACCTGAAACACGGTGACATCGATGCCGAACAGCGAGCCGGCGAAAGACAGCGAAGTTCCCTACTGCCCCGCGCCGGTCTCGGTGGTGAGGCGCTTCACGCCGGCCTGCTTGTTGTAGAACGCCTGAGGTATCGCGGTGTTCGGCTTATGGCTGCCGGCCGGGCTGACGCCTTCATATTTGTAGAAGATCTTTGCCGGCGTCTGCAGCGCCTTCTCAAGACCGTACGCACGATACAGCGGTGCCGGACGCCACAACCGGTACACATCACGCACCGGATCCGGGATCTCGATTTCGCGCTCGGTCGACACCTCTTGCAGGATCAGCTCCATGGGGAACAGCGGCTCGAGGTCGGCCGGTCCGATCGGCTGCAGAGTGCCGGGGTGCAGCACCGGTGGCAGTGCCTTCGGCAGGTCGGCCTGGATGTTGTACCAGCTGCGCGGGATACGGTCTTCAGGAAGCAGGAACTTGATTTGTTGCGACATGCACTTGTCTCCGGTTGTCGTTTGGTTATGTAAAGACGATGCGACAGCGCAGCGTCGCATGTCGAATTGATAAGTGCATGCGCTGCTGGCGAAACGATAATTTACTTGCTGCGAGCGGGTTTAGTCCACTCTGGGTACACACGTCGGCCTGGGACCCGACTTGCTCAGTGCGCGGCCAGTATCGGCAACAGCGAGCGTGCGATCCGCAACAGCGCGTGATCCTCGCCATGCCGGCCGATCAGTTGCAGCCCGACAGGCATGCCGCTATGACCTCGGAAGAATGGGAGATGAACACAGGGCAGACCCAGCAGCGTCCAGACGCGGCCAAACACCGGGTCCCCCGTCTGCTCCGCACCCGGTGCCTCACCGATCGCGCTTGGCGCGAGCATGGCGTCCGCATCTCCGAGTAGGGACGGAATTTTTGCGCGTGCGGACGCGACCAGTTCAAGATTGGCACGGTGGCGATCGTTCGATACCAGCAGACCCTGCGCCAGTAATTGCGACAATCCTTCGCTCAACTGACCAGGATGACGCAGGCGCTCATCCGCGAGCGAGCGCGCCAGGTCGAAAGCCATCACCTCCTTTTGCACCTGCAGCAGTTGCGAGAACAACAGCGGCAACTGCAGGTCACGCAAAGGAATGCCACCCTGCGCGAGCGCCGTTTGCGCATACGCAAACGCGGCACGCGTATCGTTGTCGGCATACGGCCATTCGTGTGTCTGGCACATGGCAATGCGCGGCGTACCCGATAGCGTGAGATCGGGAGCCGACCGCTCACCCTGAGTCGCAGCAGCGAATAACGCAACATCATCGACGCTGCGAGCGAAGAAGCCAATCGTATCCAGCGGATCCGACAAGGCCTTCACACCGGCACGACTGATTACGCCATAGCTCGGCTTGTAGCCGACCACGCCGCAGTACGCCGCCGGCCGGATCACCGATGCCGCGGTCTGCGAACCGAAGGCCAGGGGCACCATGAAGTCGGCCACGGCTGCCGCCGAGCCGCTCGAGGAGCCGCCCGGCGTCTGCGTGCCACGGTGCGGATTGCGAGTCTTGCCCGGCTTGAAGGTGGCAAATTCAGTGGTGACCGTCTTGCCCACCATGACTCCGCCCTGCCCCCGGCAGATTGCCACGCAGGCAGCGTCGGCGCGCGGCCGGTGGCCAGCATAGATCGGCGAGCCGTAGGTCGTCGGCATGTCAAAGGTATCAAACAGGTCCTTCACACCGATCGGCACGCCATGCAGCAAGCCGCGCTGCGGTCCGCGATCGAGCGCGCGTGCCTGCGCGAGTGCCGCTTCTTCATCAAGAAACTCCCACGCCTGCACCAGCGGCTCGCGCTCGGCGATACGTGCCAGGCACGACCGCAATACCGCTTCGGCCGTGATCTCCCGTTGCGCGAGTCGCCGTGCGAGCGTTGTCGCGTCTTCCTGATACAGCTCTGTGGCCATATTTGCCTCCCCTTTTTGAGTTCTTGTCTTCATTGCGCGGTCTGGTCGGTGAATCAAACCGCGTGAGCGGCAAGAGCCTATCATGCGCGTCGGGCGGCACTGCTTGGAGGCGTAAAATTCACCGCTGATCATGATCAACTTTCACCTGCCTGACCTGTCCCTTTCATGGCTGCTGGCCATCGCGCCGCATGTCGCTGTCATCGTGCTGATCTGGATACTGTTGCGGGCACTGCGGCGCTGGCCATGGGGATATGCGATTGCCCTGTGGCCGGGCACGCTCGCGCACGAGCTGCTGCACTATCTCGCTGGCCTGCTGACAGGAGCGCGACCGGTATCGGTCAGTTTGCTGCCACGCCGTCAGGCTGACGGCAGCTGGGAATTGGGCTCGGTCGGTTTTTCGCGGCTGCGCTGGTGGAACAGCGTGCCTGTCGGACTGGCGCCCATGGCGTTACTGCCGGCCGGGGGATGGGTGTGGATTGAATCAGTCTCCTGGCCCGTGATGTCGGCTGGCAGCACGGGTTTGAAGCTGCTTGCCATGCAGTGCCTGCTAGCGGGTTGGCCGAGCCAGCGGGATTGGGCACATGCGGTCGTCGGCCTGCTCGTCATCGCTGCGCTGGCAGCGCTGGGATTTTGGCTGCTGCGTGGCTGAACCTGAGTGCAGAGCGACGTACCGTAAAAACTCAAATGCTAAGATGAAAAAAGAAAGTGCAAAAGAAGTGCCACTGACTGCAAGGATCTGATGGATAGTCCCCACCCTACGGCCCAACCGGCGCGCATTCTCGTTCTGGACGATGATCCTGAGTTGAGGGCACTGCTTGAGCGCTACCTGAGCGCACAAGGTTTCGTCGTACGCGCCGTGTCCGACGCAGAGCAGCTTTACCGGCTGCTCAGTCGCGAGCGCTTTGATGCGCTGGTGCTGGATGTGTCGATGCCTGGCACCGATGGACTGACTGTCTGTGCACGCCTGCGCTCGCAAGGCGAATGGCTGTCCATCGTGATGCTGACGGCGCGTGGCGACATGGTGAACCGGGTCGTCGGGCTCGAGATGGGCGCCGATGACTATATGGCCAAACCCTTCGAGCCGCGCGAGCTTCTCGCCCGACTCAATGCACAGTTGCGACGTCGCGGCGTCGAGGAAAGGCGCTCGGTAGGAGCGCAAGTCACGGTGGGAACCTGGATCTTTGACACCACCATGGGCAGGCTGACGCGCGGCGACGAGTCGCTCGACCTGAAACCCTCCGAAGCAGCGTTGTTGCAGGTGCTCGTCGCGCAGCCCCATCGGCCGCTCGGCCGCGATCGTCTGATTGATCTGGCACGCGGCCGCAACGTTGAACTCAGCGACCGCACGATCGACGTGCAGATATTGCGCCTGCGCCGAATGATTGAGCTCGATCCGGCCAGGCCGCGTCTGTTGCAAACTGTCTGGGGCGTCGGCTACATGTTCGTTCCGGAACCGCTGCGCTGAAGACAATCATGGACGACGTCATCCCTCTGCGCGAACGCCTGGCGCGGCAGCTGCGCACACCGCGCTCCATGTTCAGCGCCAATTCCCTGCTGATCATGCTGGTCGTGGTGGCTGGCATGGCGCTGGCCTACTATGTTTTCGTAGAAAAAGTGCAGCGGCCTCGCGTGGAAACCGTAGCGCGCAGCGTCTCCGCGTACATCAAGGCTGTACGTCAGTTCGCTCGCGTGGCAACGCCGGAACAGCGTGCGGCCTTCATTGACACCCTGTCGGTGGACTCGGGCGTGCGCCTGGTCGATCGCAACGAGGCGCGATTCGGGCCGCCGCGTGGCCCGCTGCTCCCACACTTCATGGCCGAGCTGGAGAGCGCAACCCATGGCGACGGACACATCGCCTGGCACGATGGCGACGGTAGCGATCAGTCGATCTGGTTTGAAGTCCGGTTGCCAGACGCTGCGCCGCTGTGGCTCAGCTATCCGGCGCAGGTCAACCCGATTTCGCCCCTCGTGGTGGCCGTCCTGTTCGGGACACTGTTTGCACTGGCCATCGGTGCAGCGGCACTGTTGCAGTATCGGCTGAGGCCACCGCTGCGCGCGCTGGGGGACGCCGTCGAACGCCTGTCGCGTGGCGAGCACGGGATCGAGCTGCCGCTGACCGGTGCCGCCGAGCTGGCTGATTTAGCCGGTCGATTCAATCAGATGATGCGCGCCCTGGCCGAGGCCGACCGGGAGCGTACGCTGCTGCTTGCTGGTATCTCGCACGACCTGCGCACGCCGCTGACCCGCATGCGGCTAGCGCTGGCGCTGCGCGATAGTGCACCCGGTGATGAGTCACTGGTGCGTGCGATCGATGAAATCGACGCCATCATTGGCCAGTTCGTCGAGTTCGCGCGTGCCGGCAGCAACGCCGAGCCGTCGGTGCGGCTGCACATCAATCACATGGTGCGCGAGGTCGCTGCGTCACTGGAGCTCGACGGGCACCCGTTTGAGCTCGACCTGGAGCTGGCGCCGCAGGTCTGTGTACGGCCGATCGCGATGCAGCGCGTGCTGGCCAACTTGCTCGGCAATGCGGCGCGCTATGCCGGTCGCGGCCTGGCCGTCAGTACGCGGTTCGAGCTCGGCATGATCTGCATACGTATCAGCGATGCCGGGCCCGGCGTGACGCCCGAGGAACTCGCTCGCCTCGGCCAACCCTTCGTACGCACCGACGCTGCCCGAGCCAAAGGCACCGGCAGCGGCCTGGGGCTGGCCATCGTGCATCGCCTGCTGCAAATCGACGGCGGCACGTTGACGCTGGAACTCAACCGACTGGGCGGGCTGGATGCCGTCGTGCGCCTGCCTCCCGCCCCACCCGAAGACGCGCACTGAACGTAACGCGACGGTCGCGGCAACACCCGCAACAATTTGGGCGTGTCTGCAACGTCGTCGTGCTTGGGCGGCCGGTGCGCGCTGCCTACACTCGATGCTCTTCACTTCGAGACCAGAGCACCCTTCATGAACAAAACTTCGCCTGCCATCGCCACCGCGCTGGCTGCCTGCGCCGCTCTCGCGCCGCTGACCGCCGCAGCGCAGGTCACCGCCACCTCCGAGCCTTTCACGAACGAACTGGCGCGGCGCATTAACGGCTCGGTGCCGCTGGCTCAGAAATTCGTCTCCGTCTCGACGAACACGGCTATTGCACAATTCCCTGTGAGTGCTCTGCTGAAGAGCGTGACACTGGTCGGCAGCGTGAACCAGGTTGATGTGGCCACCCTGGACAATGCGCCGGTAGCGTCCGCATCGGTGCAAACCAAGTTTTCCATGCCCAACTGCAGCTCGCTGCCGGTAAAAGGAACCCAGGCAGCGACTTACAACGTCGGCACCACAACAACCTCGACCTGGACCGACACCAAGAGCCTCACGGTCAACAATACGCTGCAACTGACCGCAAAGATTCCTGGCGGCCAGGTTCAAGACACGCTGACCACGAACTACAACGACACGCAGACCAAGGGTTCGTCGACCTCCAGCACGATGCAACAGATGACGAGTGCTTTAGCCACCTACTGGGTCGCGCCCGGCAAGGCCGTTCGCATGGACTTCAGCAGCACCCTGTACAACCTGAAGGATGCACCCGTCACGTACCAAGTGAAGCCCGAGGGTACCGTTTCCGCCTTGCTGACCTCGACGACGGTGTCCGGCAAGTCTGCCTATGCTTACGATGGCACCTACGGCATCTCGACCATGGCACTGCCGGGCTGGATACCCATGACCTATGGCAGCACGAGCGCCTGCGCTTATATCCATGACGGCAAAGCCACCCTCGGCACCGTTAGTTCGAAAGGGTGCGAAATCCTTTCGGGGAACATGGCCATCCCGATGAAACCGTATTCGACGGTCTGGATGCATCCAGCGCTGGAGTGGGAAACCAGCTGGAGCAAGGACATGAAGCTGCCTGCGGGTTCGCCTTATCCGACATGGGCCGAGGGCCTGGCGTGCGTTGACGCATACGGCAGCTTCGGTCACACCGACAATCAGACCATCTGCAAAACCCCGAACAGTTACATGTTGGGCTTCACCGGCACCACCTGGCAAAGTGCCAAGAACCTGCGCTATCGGCAGTCCAATCTGGTGGCGGTGCCCACCAGCGTGCTGGAACAGGTCGACCCGCAGGGACTGGTCGTGTCGGTGAAGATGAACATTACGGCAGCCATCGCGCTGGATGATATTACCGCCCGCGCCACCGACATTCCGGTCGATCCGCCCTGCGCCAAATAAAGATTTTCTGCTTGCACGCCGTCGGCCAGGTCCGACGGCCTCTGCCGGCTCAAGCAACCGAAAGGCAGCGGTAACACCCGCAACAATTCTGCCTGATTACCAACCTCCCGGTGCTTCTGCAGCCCTCATCGGCTGCCTACACTGGGTCAATTCTCATCTCAGACTCGACAATTCAATGAAAAAAATCCTCAGCCTGATCGGCACTGTCGCGGCACTCGCCGCCCCACTGGCCAGCCACGCCGACGTACTTCAAGGCAAGTGCTTCATGACCAAGGACGCCAACGGCAACAACGTCATTCCGCTGCAGGGCAAGGTCGTCGATGGCCATACGCTGAACTGCGACAGGGGCACCTGGACCACGCTGGGTAGCGGCGGTGACACCAGCGATGCCAACAAGTACGTCGAGATGTATGACTGGGAAGGCAAATCCGACGACACCAAGGTTCAAGTGCTTTTCCGTCCGCGTACCAGCGAATGCCTGGTCAATGTGCGCAACAGCTCTGGCATCCTGAAAAATTTCGCAGGCAGTGGTCATGAATGCGACACCGATTACAAGAGCGGCATGACCATGAGCGTAACGAAGTCGACGACGGATCCGGAAACTGGCAAGACGACCAAGACCTTCGGCGCTCAGCTGACGACCTCGACCAAGGCGCATAACTTCGCCGCCGTGTACGGCATTGGCGAAGAGCTCAACCCCAAGGCCGTGGGGGACAAAAACCTGTACCTGCTCGGCGTATTCATCGAGGACAAGTGATGCCCCCTGTCGCTTTGGCCCGGCACACGCTGGGACTGGCGCTGGCAGCTGTGCTGATTGCGCAGTTGCCGGGTTGCGCCTACGCACCCGGCGCCAAAGCGGCGGGCAAGCCAGTCGTCGTTCGGGACCTGACGGCCGACCTGGCCCGCGAGGGCGTCGATCGACTGCTGGCACAGGACCCTCAAGGCGCTGTGTTGCGCCTGCAATCGGCGCTCAAGCTGCGGCCCGACGCACCTGCGCTACATCTCCTGCTCGGTCTGTCTTATCACCTGATCTATCTGTCGGGCGGTAATACATTTGCCCAGGCAGCCACGGCCTACGATGTGGCGTTGCGCCTGGACGGGCGCGAGGTGCTACCGCACCAGCTGCGCGGCCATCTCGAATATGCTGCCCACAACTATGCGGCGGCGGTAGAGCACTACACCAAGGGACTAGCGCGCAGCAACGGCCAGGATCCTGAACTGCTTGAGGCACTGATGGTATCGGCCTATCAGGTCGGCGACATCGATCTGGCCGAGCAGGTCCTGCGCCGGGTACAGAAAATCGCGCTATCCAGCGAAAATTCGATCCGACTGGATGCCTTGCTGTCAGCGATAGACACCGGCACGCGCGGCGAGCGTACGCGTGCCCCGGTCGAGGCGCCAGCGCTGCTGCGCCAGCGCTACGGCTATGGCGTTGGCGAGATGCAGGCATTCGGCCGACGTCTGCGTGACGTCGAACAAATGAGCTTCGCGCTGGCCGCCACCGACAAAGTCGAGAGTGCCGGTAAAGTCGCGAGCGCCGACAAGGGCCAGGCTTCCGTCAAGGCCGACGGTACCGCCATGTCCGCTGGTGCCGACAAAAGCGGCGGCGAGCGCGCCAAAATTCACAAGTGGTTCGAGTGCGATCCGGAGCCCGGCTTCTTCAAGCCTCCCGAGCAGGCCAACGCAGACAACAAACCCGCCAATGGCGACGAAACCGAAAAGCTGCTGGCGATTCCCGGTGTTTGTGCGGGCGACCCTCCGCCGCCGGTGGTGCTGTTCGATACCACCATCATGCGCCTGCAAGAGATCAGCGGCTCGAGCTACGGCGTGGACTTCCTTGGCGCACTCAATGTCTTCCTGGCGGGCAGCCGCACGCTCACCGTGAGCAGCGCGACAGGTTCGCCCGACACGCGCAACGTCGCCAGCACTCTGTCGTACGCACTGGGCAGCACGCCCAGCGCGAACTACATTTCGTATGCGCTCAATATCGCGAATGTCTTCGGCAGCCGTAACGAGATCTTGTCGCAGCCATCGATCATTGCCATTGACCGGCTGCCATCCAGCTTCTTCTCCGGATCCGTGCTGACCCTGGGTATCAGCGGAACGGCCGGCTCAGCCAGCACCATCAGCGACAAGCCGATCGGCGTGAGCGTGTCGGTGACGCCGACGGTGATCGACAATGAACGACTGCACATCAATGTCAAGATCGCCCGCTCGTCGCTGGCCAACGCCCTGGTCGGTTCACCAAGTAATTCATTCAGCCAGGCACTTGCGACGAACCGTACGTCGGTCACGACCAACGTGACTGCGCGTTTCGGCGAAACACTCGTGATCAGCGGCCTGACAGAAAACGAAACCCAGTCCGGCAGTAGCGGGACGCCGATTCTGAAAGAGATCCCCTTGCTACGCACGCTGTTCAGCCAGCAAACGCAAAGGCAGTCGACGAGCTCGATCATCGTCTCGTTGACCCCGCGCAGGCAAGGTGGCAGTCGCTTGCCCGTCGAGGCATCGAACCGCATGGACAAATCGGACCTGCTGACGCGCACAAGGCTCATCGAACTGGCCCAGGCAGTGGACACCGCAAGCGGAATGGACGCAACGACGAGAGCCGTGCGAAAGCGGACCGCGCCGTGGGTGACACGTGAAGGCGATTTGCGCTATCAGCCGCTGCGAGATCCGAACGGACTGCGCGGCGTGCTGAATGAAGCGACCACGCTGGCCTATGGCACGGGACTCAATCGCTGAATCAAGCCGGAAACCGTGTCGACATGCGGCATCAAGACTCAGGCCTTCCCCACGGGGAAGGCCTGAGTCTCTTCAACCCGCTGAATTTATCCAGTCCGGATCAAGCGGCCTGGCTGGCCCTGGCAGCCGCCCGGGCACGCGCCCTGTGCAATTTTCTATAACTGTCCATCAGGCGCTGGTGCCGGTCCAGACCCTCGAGTTTCATGCTTGTTGGCGTCAATCCGAAGAAGCGGACACTGCCGTCCACGGATCCCAGCGCAGCGTCCATGCGCGCATTGCCAAACATGCGGCGGAAATTGAGCACGAAGTCGTCCAGCGCCAGCTCGTCATCAAGCAATACCTCCAGCACCACATTCACGGCCTGGTAAAACAATCGGCGCTCAACTGTGTTGTCGTTGTAGTGCAGGAAAGCGCCGACCAGATCATGCGCCGCTTCGAATTGCTTCAATGCGAGATTAATCAGCAGCTTCAGCTCGAGCACGGTCAGCTGACCCCACTCGGTATTCTCGTCAAATTCGATGCCGATCAGCGTGGCAATATCGGCATACTCATCCAGCTCATTGTTTTCCAGACGCTCGAGCAGTGCCGCCAGGCTGGCATCGTCCAGACGATGCAGGTTCAGAATATCGGCACGAAACAACAGCGCCTTGTTGGTGTTGTCCCAGATCAGATCCTCGACCGGGTAAATTTCCGAATAACCGGGCACCAGAATCCGGCAGGCGATTGCGCCAAGCTGGTCATAGACTGCGGTGTACACCTCTTTGCCCATGTCATCGAGAATGCCGAACAGGATGGCAGCTTCGTCCGCATTCGAGTTTTCTCCTTTGCCGGAAAAATCCCATTCAACAAATTCGAAATCAGCTTTGGCACTGAAAAAGCGCCAGGACACGATGCCGCTGGAATCGATGAAGTGTTCAACGAAATTATTCGGCTCAGTGACCGCATTGCTTTCGAAGCTGGGCTGAGGCAAATCATTCAGCCCTTCAAAACTGCGCCCCTGCAGCAATTCCGTCAGGCTGCGTTCGAGCGCCACTTCGAAGCTGGGATGCGCGCCGAACGACGCAAAGACGCCGCCGGTACGCGGGTTCATCAGGGTGACACACATCACCGGATAAGTACCGCCCAGCGACGCATCCTTGACCAGTACCGGAAAGCCCTGCGCTTCCAGCCCCTGAATCCCGGCCAGAATGCCGGGGTATTTCGCCAGCACCTCGTGTGGCACGTCCGGCAAAGCGATTTCGGCTTCCAGAATTTCGCGCTTGACCGCCCGCTCAAAAATTTCGGACAGGCATTGCACCTGCGCCTCGGCCAGCGTATTACCAGCACTCATGCCATTACTGACAAACAGGTTTTCGATCAGGTTGGATGGAAAGTAAACCAGCTCGCCGTCAGAACGCCGCACATACGGCAGCGAGCAGATGCCGCGCTGCAGGTTGCCTGAGTTGGTATCGACCAGATGTGAGGCACGCAACTCGCCATCGGCATTGTAGATTTGCAGGCAGTACTCATCCAGAATGTCAGCCGGCAGCGCATCCCCGGGGCCAGGCTTGAACCAGCGTTCATCCGGGTAATGCACGAAGTCTGCCGCAGCGATGTCTTCGCCCCAGAAAGCGCCAGCGTAAAAATGGTTGTTATTGAGGCGCTCGATATATTCACCCAGCGCCGATGCCAGCGCGCTTTCCTTGGTCGCACCCTTGCCATTGGTAAAACACATCGGCGAGTGGGCATCACGTATATGCAAGGACCACACATTGGGAATCAGATTGCGCCATGAGGCAATTTCAATCTTGATGCCCAGGTCGGCCAATAGGCCAGACATATTGGCGATGGTTGCTTCGAGCGGCAGGTCCTTGCCGGGAATATACGTACCTGTACCGGCGGCAGGCTTTAGCGTCAGCAGGGTCTGCGCGTCGGCATCGAGGTTCTCCACTTCCTCGATGACAAACTCGGGTCCGGCCTGCACCACTTTCTTGACGGTACAGCGCTCGATCGAGCGCAAAATACCCCGGCGGTCGACTTCAGGAATATCCGCTGGCAGCTCCACCTGAATCTTGAAAATCTGCTGGTAGCGGTTTTCCGGATCGACGATATTGTTCTGCGACAGACGGATATTTTCGGTAGGAATATTGCGCGTCATGCAGTACAGCTTCACAAAGTAAGCTGCGCACAAAGCCGACGAGGCCAGAAAATAATCGAAGGGGCCCGGCGCCGATCCGTCGCCCTTATAGCGGACAGGCTGGTCGGCGATGACCGTGAAGTCATCGAACTTGGCTTCAAGCCTTAGCTTGTCGAGAAAGTTGACTTTAATTTCCATGGGAGACTTTCAAGAAGCGCTATCAAAATTCTGCATTCGCAATCATTCGCAACAATGTTGTCACGCAGAATAGAAAGCCCTGTCTGAACAGGGCTTTCTCAGTCAATCAAAATGATGTGCCGCGAAGGAAATCATTCCCACTCGATGGTCGCCGGCGGCTTGCCCGAGATGTCATAGACCACACGATTGATGCCACGCACTTCATTAATAATGCGATTCGACACGCGGCCCAGCAGTTCATGCGGCAGATGCGCCCAGTGCGCGGTCATGAAATCCTGCGTCTGCACGGCGCGCAGCGCAACCACGTATTCATAGGTACGGCCGTCACCCATCACGCCCACCGACTTCACCGGCAGGAAGACCGCGAAAGCCTGACTGGTGGCGTCATACCAGTTCTTGTGGAAGTGGCCGACCGGATTGCCTTCGGCCAGCTCTTGCGGCAGCGGTATGGCCGTATTGCGCAGCTCTTCGATGAAGATCGCATCGGCGCGGCGCAGCAGATCGGCAAATTCCATTTTCACTTCGCCGAGGATGCGCACGCCCAGGCCCGGACCCGGGAAAGGATGGCGATAGACCATGTCATGCGGCAGGCCGAGTGCGACACCGAGCTTGCGGACTTCGTCCTTGAACAGATCGCGCAGCGGCTCGAGCAGTTTCAGGTTCAGCGTATCCGGCAGGCCGCCCACGTTGTGGTGACTCTTGATCGTGTGCGCGCCCTTCTTGCCTTTGCCGGCGCTTTCGATCACGTCCGGATAAATCGTGCCCTGTGCCAGCCAGCGTGCATTCTTGAGTTTGCCGGCTTCGGCCTGGAACACCTCGACAAATTCCTTGCCGATGATCTTGCGCTTGGCTTCCGGATCGGTGACGCCGGCCAGCTTGGACATGAACTGCTCGGTGGCATCCACGTGAATGACCTTCACGCCGAGGTTCTTGCCGAACATGTCCATCACCATCTGGCCTTCGTTCAGGCGCAACAGGCCATGATCGACGAACACGCAGGTCAGCTGGTCGCCGATCGCGCGATGAATCAGTGCAGCCGCAACGCTGGAATCAACGCCGCCGGACAAACCGAGGATGACTTCGTCATCGCCCACTTGCTGGCGAATGGCCTCGACCGCCTCGGACACGTAATCGGGCATGTTCCAGTCCGCCTTGCAGCCACAGATCTCGTGCACGAAACGGCCAAGGATGGCCGCGCCCTGTACGGTATGAGTGACTTCGGGATGGAACTGCACCGCATACAGCCGGCGCTCTTCGTCGGCCATGCCGGCCACCGGGCAGCTGTCGGTCGATGCCATCAGCTTGAAGCCGGGCGGCATGTCGATGACCTTGTCGCCGTGGCTCATCCAGACCTTCAGCATGCCGTGACCTTCCGGGGTCACGAAATCGTTGATGTCCTTCAGCAGCGCGGTGTGCCCGCGCGCGCGCACCTCGGCGTAGCCGAATTCCCGCACCAGGCCGTTCTCGACCTTGCCACCGAGCTGAGCCGCCATGGTCTGCATGCCATAGCAGATGCCGAGCACGGGAACGCCTAGCTCGAAAACGGCCTGCGGCGCGCGTGGCGTGTCGCCTTCGGTGACTGAGCTGGGACCGCCCGACAGGATGATGCCGGCTGCACCCGAATTGCGAATGAACTCGTCGCTGACGTCATACGGATGAACTTCGGAAAACACACCGGAGTCGCGCACACGACGCGCGATCAGCTGGGTCACTTGCGAGCCGAAATCGAGGATGAGGATCTTGGAATGCATGAATGCGTCTTATGGAAAAAATTCAGGCGGCATCAAGGCCGCCTGTCGTTGCTGATGAACGGATTACTCAGCGCGGTAGTTCGGCGCTTCCTTCGTGATCTGCACGTCGTGCACGTGCGACTCGCGCATGCCGGCGGACGTGATTTCGACGAATTGCGCTTTCTGCCGCAGTTCATCAATGGTCGCGCAACCGCAGTATCCCATCGATGAACGAACGCCACCGACCAGCTGATACAGAATCGCCAGCACGCTGCCCTTGTAAGGCACGCGGCCTTCAATACCTTCGGGCACCAGCTTGTCTGCGTTGTTGGCGGCGTCCTGGAAGTAGCGATCGGCTGAACCGGCCGACATCGCGCCCAGACTGCCCATGCCGCGATACGACTTGTAGCTGCGGCCCTGGAACAGGATGACTTCACCGGGCGCCTCTTCGGTTCCCGCAAACATGCTGCCCATCATGACGGTCGATGCGCTGGCGGCGAGCGCTTTCGCCACATCGCCGGAGAAGCGGATGCCACCATCGGCGATGCAAGGCACACCGGTGCCTTCCAGCGCCTGAGCGACGTTCGAGATGGCGGTGATTTGCGGCACGCCGACACCGGCGACGATCCGGGTAGTGCAAATCGAGCCGGGACCGATGCCGACCTTCACGCCGTCTGCGCCGGCCTCGACCAGCGCGCGCGCCGCATCTGCCGTCGCGATGTTGCCGCCGATGACCTCGACCTGCGGGAAGCGGCGCTTGACCCACTTCACGCGATCCAGCACGCCTTGCGAGTGGCCATGCGCGGTGTCGACCACGATGACGTCCACGCCAGCGGCGACCAGCAGCTCGACGCGCTCATCATTGTCCGGGCCGACACCGACGGCCGCGCCCACGCGCAGCTTGCCCTGCTCGTCCTTCGACGCATTCGGGTGTTCGGTGGATTTGAAAATGTCTTTCACGGTGATCAGGCCGCGCAGTTCGAATGCGTCGTTCACCACCAGCACGCGCTCGAGGCGATGCTTGTTCATCAGGCGCTTGGCCTCGGCCGGATCGGCGCCTTCTTTTACGTACACCAGTTTCTCGCGCGGCGTCATTTTCTGGCGCGCCTCGGCGTCCAACTCTTCCTCGAAACGCAAGTCGCGATTGGTGATGATGCCCACGACGGTCTTGCCCTCGACGACCGGAAAGCCGGAGATGCCATGCTGGTGGGACAGTGCGATCACGTCGCGGATTTTCATCGTCGGCGGAATCGTGATCGGGTCGCGTACGACACCGGCTTCGAAGCGCTGGACCTTCGCGACTTCGCGCGCCTGTTCTTTCGCGGTGAGGTTCTTGTGGACGATGCCGATGCCGCCTTCCTGCGCAATCGCGATCGCGAGTCTGGCTTCGGTCACGGTATCCATCGCCGCCGAGACGAGCGGAATAGACAGCGAAATATTGCGGGTCAGGCGGGTCTGGAGCGACGTGTCTTTGGGAAGGATGGCCGAGTAAGCCGGAACGAGCAGCACATCATCGAAGGTGAGTGCTTTCTGGATCAGACGCATAGGGATTCCTGTAGGCGCAAAACCGAATTATACAGAAATCACCTTCTTCCGGCGCGATCACCCCCGAAAACCGCCACGACGCCGGCCTTCAGCGGCCTTCAGCCGCCTTGTGTTTTGCCCGTCGCCGCCGAGTCTCTTTCGGGTCGGCCTGCAGTGGCCGATAGAGCTCGACACGATCACCGTCGCGCAGCAGCGCGTCGACCGGCTTCACCTTGCCGAACACACCGAGCTTCTGTCGCTCGAGGTCGACCTCGGGATACTGCTGCTGCAGCCCCGACGCCTGAACCGCCTGCAGCAGCGTCGCACCCGGCGGCAGAAACACGTCGACGACGAAGGCGCTGTCAGGCAGCGCATAACAGACCTGCACACGCAGCCGGGTTGTCTCAGCCATAGACAGTCTCGGCACGACGGCAGAAAGAATCGACGAAACTGTCAGCGATCTTGGAGAACACCGGACCAATCAGCTTTTCCAGCAGCTTGCTGGAAAACTCGTAATGCAGGTCGAACTCGACCTTGCACGCATCCTCGCGCAGTGGCGTGAACTGCCAGGTGCCATCAAGATGCCTGAACGGCCCCTCGACCAGGGTCATTCTCATCTGCGTCGGCGGCTGGTTGCTGTTCTCTGTCGTGAAGCTCTGCTTCACACCGTGATAGTTGATCTGAATCGCCGCCACCAGCTTTTCCGCTGAGCGCTCTCGCACATCGACGCCGCCGCACCATGGAAGAAACGCCGGATAGTCCTCGACCCGGTCGACCAGTGCGAACATCTGCGCTGCGCTGTAGTGAAGTAGAACGGATTTGTGGACGACTGCCATGGATGCGTTTGATAGAATCACCGGTTCGGATTCTAACCCGAGCGGCCCTGTCCGCTCTTCCTGCAGCGGTTCAATGAGCATCATCGACAATAAAAAAGCCTTCCACGACTACTTCATCGAAGAGCGCTTCGAGGCGGGCATGGTGCTGGAAGGCTGGGAAGTGAAGGCGATCCGCGCCGGTCGCGCGCAGCTGAAAGAAGCCTACGTCATCGTGCGCAATGGCGAAGTCTTTCTTTTCGGATCGCACATCAGCCCGCTGACCACCGCCTCCACGCACGTCAATCCGGATCCGGTCCGTACCCGCAAGCTGCTGCTCAAGGCGGAGGAAATCAAGCGCCTGATCGGCAAGGTCGAGCGCGCCGGCTATACGCTGGTGCCGTTGAACCTGCATTACCAGCGCGGGCGCATCAAGTGCGAGATCGGCCTGGCCAAGGGCAAGAAGCAGCATGACAAGCGAGACACCGAGCGCGAGCGCGACGCAAAGCTGGAAATCTCCCGAGCAATGAAACAAAACCGACGTTAAGCGAAGCTTAACGTCGCCCCAGCGAACGCCGAATCCATTGTCTTCGGGCCGCGCCCTCACTCCAAAAATTCCCCAAGCCCAAAAAACAAAACCCCCGGGCCGTGAAGCGCGGGGGCTGAATCAGTACTACGGACTGTTCTTGTTGGTTATTCCTAATTCGTTGAGGGGAAGTGTAACTAGATATTTCTAAAAGTCAACAGCCCTCGCGCCAGTTTTTACTGCTTGCCGGCCAGCTTGCGCCAGGTATCGACCACCGAGTCCGGGTTTAGGGAGATCGAGCTGATCCCCTCCTTCATCAGCCACTCGGCGAAATCCGGATGATCCGACGGGCCCTGACCGCAAATGCCGACGTATTTGCCTTTGGCGATACAAGTCTTGATCGCCTGAGACAGCAGCGCACGTACGGCCGGGTCGCGCTCATCGAAGTCGGCCGCCAGCAGCTCCATACCGGAATCGCGATCCAGACCGAGCGTGAGCTGGGTCAGGTCGTTCGAGCCAATCGAGAAACCATCGAAATACTCGAGGAACTGCTCGGCGAGAATCGCATTGGACGGCACCTCGCACATCATGATCAGGCGCAGTCCGTTCTCGCCACGCTTCAGACCGTATTTGGCGAGGAGACCCACCACTTTCTCAGCCTGGCCCAGTGTGCGCACGAACGGCACCATGATCTCGACGTTGGTCAGCCCCATCTCGTCACGCACGCGCTTCATCGCTATGCATTCCATCTCGAATGCTTCGGCGAAGTCAGCCGCCAGGTAGCGTGCCGCACCGCGGAATCCGAGCATCGGGTTTTCTTCATCTGGCTCGTAACGCGAGCCGCCGATCAGTTTCTTGTACTCGTTCGACTTGAAGTCGGAAAGACGAACAATGACCGTGCGCGGCCAGAATGCCGCAGCAATCGTCGCCACGCCTTCGGCCAGTTTGTCGACGTAGAACGCCTTCGGCGATGCATGGCCGCGCGCCACCGATTCGACCGCTTTCTTCAGGTCCTGGTCAATGTTCGGATACTCGAGAATGGCCTTCGGATGCACACCGATGTTGTTGTTGATGATGAACTCGAGACGAGCCAGACCAACGCCATCATTCGGCAACTGCGCGAAGTCGAACGCCAGCTGCGGATTGCCGACGTTCATCATGATCTTCAGCGGGATCTTCGGCAGCTCACCGCGTGCGACCTCAGTCACTTCGGTTTCGAGCAGGCCGTCATAGATCTTGCCTTCGTCGCCCTCAGCGCAAGAGACGGTCACCAGCGTGCCATCCTTCAGCACCTCGGTCGCGTCGCCGCAGCCGACGACGGCCGGCACACCCAGTTCACGCGCGATGATCGCTGCGTGGCAGGTACGACCGCCGCGATTGGTAACGATTGCGGCCGCGCGCTTCATGACCGGTTCCCAGTTCGGATCGGTCATGTCGGCGACCAGCACATCGCCCGGCTGCACGCGTTCCATCTCTTCCGGATCCTTGATCACGCGGACCGGACCGGCGCCGATTTTCTGACCGATTGCACGGCCGGAAGCCAATACGGTTCCCGTACCTTTCAGCTTGAAGCGCTGCTGTGCGTCGCCATGCTTCTGCTGTGATTTCACCGTTTCCGGACGTGCCTGCAGGATGTACAGCTTGCCGTCACGGCCATCCTTGCCCCACTCGATGTCCATGGGACGCGCATAGTGCTTCTCAATGATGACCGCGTAAGTGGCCAGTTCAGCAATTTCGGAGTCGGTCAGCGAGTAGCGGTTGCGCTGTTCGATGGGCACATCGACGGTACGCACCGAGCGGCCGGCCTTCACCTCGCCGGTGAATTCCATCTTGATCAGCTTCGACCCGATGTTCTTGCGGATAATCGGCAGCTTGCCTTGCGCGAGCATCGGCTTGTGCACGTAGAACTCGTCCGGGTTGACCGCGCCCTGCACCACCGTCTCGCCCAAGCCGTAGCTCGAAGTAATGAACACGACATCCTGAAAACCCGATTCGGTATCGATGGTAAACATTACGCCGGCCGCTCCCAGGTCCGAACGAACCATGCGCTGCACACCCGCCGACAACGCGACTTCGCTGTGCGTGAAGCCCTTGTGCACGCGATACGAGATCGCACGGTCGTTGTACAGCGATGCGAACACATGCTTCATCGCATCCAGCACGTTGTCGATGCCGACCACGTTCAGGAAGGTTTCCTGCTGGCCCGCAAACGATGCATCCGGAAGGTCTTCCGCGGTTGCGGAGGAACGCACCGCGAACGAGACTTCACTTGCAGAATCGTCGACAAGTCTATGATAAAACTCGGAAATTTCCTGCTGAAGACGCGGCTGAAACGGCGTGTCGATGATCCATTGACGGATTTCGGCACCGGCTGCGGCCAGTGCGCGCACATCATCGATATCCAGATGCTCCAGTCGACCAGCGATACGGTCAGCCAGCGATTGGCCACCCGGAACGCTGTACGACAGGAAATCGCGGAAAGCCTGCGCCGTCGTTGCAAAGCCGCCCGGAACGCGAACGCCAGCATGCGCAAGTTGGCTGATCATCTCGCCAAGCGATGCATTCTTGCCGCCGACGGACTCGACATCCGTCATGCGCAGGTTTTCGAAGGAAACGACGTACGCTGCCCCCGAGTCAGGGGCCTGATGAACCCCCGCGGATTGTGGGTTGGACATGACTACCTCTTTGATGGTTGGAAACCGGTGCGCGCAACGCAGGCGTAAGGAGAGTGCTGTGCTCGCTGAAACTGACGTGCATGACTCGATCCATGTTGATTGTCCTGAGGACAGGCCGCGTGGGAAAATAGCAATGGGCTGCATTTTACCTGTCGCAACCGCTTTTTGCCTCAAGCGCGGCGGTTTTTTTCGTTACTTCTTTACCAATTCTCATGCATAGCCACACTCCGGCCGGCACCAAGGGTTTCGATCGCACCGTTTTTTTCGTCTCCGACGGCACCGGCATCACGGCTGAAACCTTCGGCCACTCTGTATTGACCCAGTTCGACCTGCGCTTTCGTCAGATCCGCCTGCCTTTCATCGACTCGGTCGACAAGGCGCATGATGCTGCTCGCCGCATCAATGAGAGTTTCGAGGTCGAAGGCAAGCGCCCGATCGTTTTCTCGACACTGGTGAAGTCCGAACTGTCGCAGATCATCCGCAGCACTGCCGGTATGCACATGGATCTGATCCAGACCTTCGTCGATCCGCTTGAACAAGAGCTGGGCACCAAGTCAACGCATACGATTGGCCGCAGTCACAATATCGCCGATTCGCACGATTACAAGAACCGTATCGAAGCGATTAACTTTTCGCTGGCGCATGATGATGGTCAATCGCACAAAAACCTGTCGACTGCCGATGTCATCCTGGTGGGCGTGTCCCGCTCGGGAAAAACACCGACCAGCCTGTATCTGGCGATGCAGTACGGAATCAAGGCCGCCAATTATCCGCTCATACCCGAGGATTTCGAGCGCGGCGCGCTGCCCAGCGGCCTGATACCTTTTCGCAGCAAGATTTTCGGCTTGTCGATCACCCCGGACCGACTATCCGAGGTGCGTAACGAGCGTCGCCCGGGTTCGAAGTATGCATCGCTGGAAAATTGCCGCTATGAAGTAAACGAAGCTGAGCGGATGATGCAGCGCGAAGGTATTCGCTGGGTGTCGACGACCGTCAAGTCGATCGAGGAAATTGCGACCATGATCCTGCATGAATTACGCCTGGATAAACGCTCCTATTGATTCTATTGACGTCCCGCACGGGGGGCGCTCCATCGACCCATATTCAATGATCGAATTGTAGGTCGCCGGACGGGCGAGGCGATCAGCGTCAAGCTTGCCATCGGAACGAACTGAGACCGCTCAGGACTCAGCAAGTGTGTTCAAATCCCGCGAGGTGCAGGATGGAACTGCTGATCATCGAAACGCTGCTCTGGATAGGCTTTGGCTTCCTGCTCTGGGCAATGCGAGACAGCCTGACTCGCATCGAGCGAGAAGTCGAACTGTGCGAGGGCCGTTGGCGCGCTGCGCACCTGCCGCAACTTGAACGCACGCCTACCCGATTCCCGCTGCCACAGCGACTGCTGGATCCGATTGGTCAGTATCGCGGACAGCCGATTCACGATTACGCCATCATTGAGGGTCGACGTTATCGGTTCGCCTACGTCTGTGCGCCCCCCGAATCGCTGACGACAGTGTGCGACCATCCGGGCCATCAATGGGTCGCTCCTGGTCTGGTCTATGTCGAATGCGCTGCGCCACTCACAGGGCCGTCAGCCGCCTGATCAGCGCCTCGTAGATCGCCGCGGACGTACGATCCGGCACGCAGTCGTCACTGCCTTCACCGACCGCGCCCGGCGCTGGCGCGACAGACACTGTTTTGAGTACCATCGCCTTGTCACCGACCGGGTCCATCATCGCCTGCTGCGGTGTCCAGGCATCAAGTCCGAGCAGTTTCAGGAAATCGCTCAGATCGGCCGGCGCTGTCGGCTGCAATACCCTTTGCGCCGCATGGAATTTTTTTTCAATCTCGGCACCGGTATAAATCGTCGGATTGCGACTCAGCCACGCCGTCGCCATTTGTCGGCATTTGATGTCGTCGGATGCAGACTGCCGGTAAATGAATACGAGTACCGCGAGATTTGCTATCGTGCCGACATGCACCGGACGGCGACGGCTGTCACGCAAGAAGCTCCAGAACCGCTCCAGCGCCGGTGCACCGGCCATGCGCCTGAGGATCATCAGTGGGAAATGCAGGTTCCAGTTCTCGACGCTGAGACCATTACGCTCCAGTCCCTCGATATACAGCCCGCATAATTCATCGATCGAGATGTCCCGCTCGATGCAGGCGACCTCGCCACTGCGCAGTATCCGCTGCAACGTGCGCAGATAAGATTTCGCAATATCAAAACGCAGCTTGTCGACCTGCGCGGGGCGAAGAATGCGGAAGATCGGGCTGGCGATCGCCAGCAATGCCGTACCGCGCAGATAATCGGCCGAGGCAGTGCTCGGCATACCCATGTTGTAAGCGACCCCCGCCGCCCAGTGAGCGTAGCCATAACCCTTCGCCGCAATCGCGCCATAGAGCGCCTTCGTGCCACCGGTGATCAGGATCTGGTTCAGCGTCAACAGGTCGGCAGGCAGCAGGGCTTTGGGCATGGGAACGAAAGCGGCGAAGATCGAAGGCCAAGCAATCTACACCGGTTCATGCAGCGCTTCCCATAGGCGGTGAACAAAAGACGACATTCGTCAGCGGGTTTCCCAAACACGCATGCGACCAAGCGAAAACCTACTTGCGATGGTCGTTCAGCGTCTCGCTGCCACGATTCTCTGCCTCACCTGCTCGAACAGACAGATGGCAACGCTGGCCGCAACATTCAGGGACTCGATCTGCGGATTCTGGGGAATGCAGATACGCTTGTCTGCCTGTCCGAGCAGGCTCGCCGATACGCCTTTTCCCTCATGACCAAACAGCCACGCGCACGGCTGCTCGAGAGCGCAGTCATATAGCGGCACGGCTGCGTGCGAACTGGTCGCATAAACCGGCAGCGCCGCCTCGGCAACCAGTGCCGCGAGATCGGCATCTTCGATGATTTCCAGCGCGAAGTGCGCTCCCATGCCGGCGCGCAGCACCTTCGGCGACCACGCGGCCACCGTACCGGTGCCGCAGAACACCCGCGCAATGCCGGCCGACGCGGCCGTGCGCAAGATCGAGCCAAGGTTGCCGGGATCCTGCAGCCCATCCAGCAGTACGGAGGGCACGTCCACGCGCGCGTCGTTGGCGACGGGCGTATCGATCACGAACAGCAGTGCCACACCATGTTCCACCTGACTCAGGGGGGCAAACAGCGCGTCCGGCAGTACGATGCAATCGCCTCCGCGAGCGGCGCAGTCATCTACCACACGGGCCACTTCCGGGTTGGCACGCGCCCCCTCGGCGACCACACACCATGCGGGACGGCCGCGTTGCTGCAACCAGGCCTCGCAAAGATGGACACCGTCGAGCACGGTCTGGCCCGCCTTGCGGCGGGCCTGTGCGCTGTCAGCCAGCTGTCGCAGGCGCTTGTACAGCGGATTGTCGCGCGAGCTGACCGTTCTGATGCTCATCGCCCCTTACCTTCCAGCACAGCCCGTACCGGTGCATAGGAGCGACGGTGCTCAGGCGTAACACCATGCCGTTGCAGCCGCTCCAGGTGCAAAGCCGTCGGATAGCCCTTGTGACGGTCGAAGGCATAGTCCGGATACTGCTGGTGCAAGGTCTGCAGGACGGCATCGCGTGCGGTCTTGGCCAGGATGGACGCCGCAGATATTTCGGCCACCTTGTCATCACCCTTGACGATCGCCTCGCTGCGTATCGCGCAAGGCGGACAGCGATTACCGTCGATAAGTGCCAGCGTCGGTTGTACTGACAGCCCCTCGATTGCGCGTCGCATCGCCAGCATCGTGGCATTCAGGATATTGAGTTCGTCGATCTCGGCGGCGCTGCAATACGCGATCGACCAGGCGAGCGCATCACGCCGGATGATCTCGGCCAGTGCATCGCGGCGCGCCTCGCTCAGCTTTTTCGAGTCGCGCAGTCCGTCGATTGGCCGGGCAGGATGCAGGATCACCGCCGCTGCAAACACCGGGCCTGCCAGCGGCCCGCGACCAGCTTCGTCGACGCCGCAGACGCGTTCGCCATCGCGGTCGAACAGCGCAATTTGCGCAATGGACTCAGAGGCGGCCATGCTGGGACAGGAGTTCCATTACCACGTTGGCGCTCTGCACGGCGGTATCGCGCCTGAGCGCATGATGCATGTCGACGAAGCGCTGCTGCAAGCGCTGCCGGTTCGTTTCATCCGTCAACTGAAACCACAGCGCCTCCGCCAGATTCGCCGGGGTAGCTCGGTCTTGCAGCAACTCGGGAACCAGAAAATCGCGCGCGAGAATGTTCGGCAAGCCGACCCACGGCTGGTAAGCCATCAGCCGCAGCACTTGCCAGCTGGCAGCATTCATTTTGTAGCCGATCACCATGGGTTTCTTGAACAAGGCGACTTCGAGCGTCGCCGTACCGCTGGCTACCAGCACAGCGTCGGCCGCTGCGATCACGTCATGCGATCGGCCGGAGACGATTTGCAGCGACAGGTCCTGCAGGCCTGCCTCGCTGATCAATTGCTCGAAATACGCGCCCTGCGGCTCGCCCGCCATCGGCACGACGATCTGCAGCGCCGGGTCGCGCCGCTTCAGTAGCGCGGCCGCCTCGACGAAGGCGCGCGCATTGCACTTGATCTCCGACAGGCGGCTGCCTGGCAGGATCGCCAGTACGCGCGCGTCGCGCCCGATGCCCAGCGCGGCGCGTGCAGCCTCCTGATCTGGCTCCCACGGAATCACCTCAGCCAGCGGATGACCGACATAAGTCGCCGGAATCCCGGCGTCTGCGTAGATCTCCGCTTCGAAAGGAAAAATGACCAGCATGTGCGACACCGCACGGGCGATTTTCTTGATCCGCCCGCGGCGCCAGGCCCAGATCGAGGGGCTCACGAAATGGAGGGTCGGTATGCCGGAAGCTTTGAGCCGGATCTCGAGATCGAGATTGAAATCCGGCGCATCCACGCCGATGAAAGCGCCGGGCCGTTCGGCGATCAGCCGTTCGCACAATTCGTCGCGAATGCCCTTGAGCTCGCGATAATGGGCGAGCACTTCGAACAAGCCGCGGACCGCCAGCTTGTCCATCGGATAGTCAGATACGAAACCGTAGCCGGCCATCGCTTTGCCACCAATACCATGCAGATAGGCATCGGGCAGTTGCTGGCGCAAACCAGCGAGCAGGCGCGCGGCCAGAAGATCACCGGAGGCTTCGCCGGCGACCATGGCCAGCGTCAGATCAGCGGACGATGCCACGGGTGACGTTCTGAAGGAAGCTGCGCATCGTGGCGACGTGCTGCGCCACTTTGGGCGCCTTCTGCTCTTCCTCGGCCAGTGCCGCCTTCGCTTCGTCCAGCGTCAGTCCGGACTTGTAGATAATTTTGTAGGCGTTACGAATGGCCTGGATCTCATCGCGCGAGAAACCGCGGCGCTTCAGCCCCTCGATGTTGAGTCCATGGACTGCGGCCGGATTGCCGTTCAAGATCACGAACGGCGGTACATCCTGGGTCAGGCTGGTGAACATGCCCAGCATCGCATGCGCACCGATCTTGCAGAACTGGTGCACACCCGAATGCCCGCCCAGGATCGCCCAGTCGCCGACATGCACATGACCCGCCAGTTGCGCATTGTTCGCAAAGATCGTGTGGTTGCCGACCACACAGTCGTGCGCGAGATGCACATAGGCCATGATCCAGTTGTCATTGCCCAGTCGCGTCACACCCTCGTCCTGCGCGGTGCCGCGATTGAACGTGACGAACTCGCGGACCATGTTGCGGTCGCCGATCTCGAGCCGGGTCGGCTCATTCGCATATTTCTTGTCTTGCGGAGCGGCGCCGATCGACGAGAACTGAAAGAAGGTGTTGTCGCAGCCGATCGTGGTGTGCCCATCGATCACGACATGTGGGCCAACGCGCGTACCGGCGCCGATCTTCACATTCGGGCCGACGATCGTGTAGGCACCGATCTCAACGCTGCTGTCCAGCTCGGCGGCCGGATCGATGACTGCGGTGGGGTGAATCTTCGCCATGATCACTCGGCCGACGCCGGTTCGGCGATGCTGCGCATGGTGCACATCAATTCGGCTTCCACAGCCAGCTGACCATCGACCGACGCCTTGGCGCTGAATTTCCAGATGCCGCGCGACTGGCGCAAGATCTCGACATCCATCTTCAGCTGGTCGCCAGGCTCGACCGGACGCTTGAAGCGCGCGCCGTCGATGCCGACGAAATACACGACAGCATTGTCATCCGGCTTCTGCCCCATGGTCAGAAAGGCCAGCAGCGCAGCAGACTGGGCTAGCGCCTCGATCATCAGCACGCCGGGCATCACCGGCTTGTGCGGAAAATGCCCGTTGAAGAATTCTTCATTGATCGTGACGTTCTTGATCGTCGTGATTCGCTGACCAGATTCCCAATCGATGACGCGATCGACCAGCAATAAGGGATAACGATGCGGCAGGTATTGCTTGATCTGGTTGATGTCGAGGCTTTTCATTGTCGTATTTGCCTAATCTCTGAAAATTTATTCGTCTTTTGCAGCCAGTTCCCTGACCACCTTCTCCAGTTCACGCACCCGGTCGCGCATCGCATCCAGCTGCCGCACCACGGCGGCAGTCTTTTCCCAGTCGGCATTCTTTGCCAGCGGATAGAAACCTGTGTACTGACCAGGCTCACTGATCGAGCGCGACACCAGACTGCCTGAGGAGATATGCACATTGTCGGCAATCGTCAGGTGGCCCAGGACCATCGCTGCGCCGCCGAAGGTGCAGTGCCTGCCGATGCGGGCACTGCCCGCAACGCCGACGCAACCAGCCATCGCGGTGTGTGCACCAATTACGCAGTTGTGCGCGATCTGTATCTGGTTGTCGAGTTTCACGCCGTCTTCGATGATCGTGTGGTCCAGTGCGCCGCGATCAACCGTCGTGTTGGCGCCGATTTCGACGTCATCACCGATGCGCACGCCCCCCGTCTGCGGGATCTTGATCCAGCGACCCCTGTCATTGGCAAAGCCGAAGCCATCGCCACCGATCACGGCTCCCGACTGCACAATTCCTCGTTCACCGATATGACTGTCAGCAAGGAAGCTGACGTTCGGATGAAATAATGTGTGCGCGCCAATGCGCGCGTTCTTTCCGATGAAGCAGCCGGCGCCGATCACGCAGTGTTCACCAAGCTCCGCGCCTGCCTCGATGGTCACCATCGGACCGATGGCGGCCGAAGCGGCCACCTTCGCCGAAGGGGCGACACTAGCTGTCGGATGAATGCCGGGCTCAGGCGGCTGCGTCTGCATTGCAACGAAATACTGGGCTGCACGCGCGAAATAAGCGTAAGGATTGTCGCTGACAATGCGCGCACCGGCGTAACCGAGCAGCTTTTCGTGCTCGGCGGGCGAGATGATCAATGCGGCAGCACCGGTCGCTGCAGCCACCGGCCGCAATTTCGGATTGGACAGAAAAGTGAGATGCGATGGACCGGCGGCGTCCAGTGGCGCGATGCCGGATACGATCAGCGCGGGATCGCCTATCAGCTCCCCGCCCAGGCTGTCGACCAAGTCGCCTAGTCGAGTGCTCATGCGGCGATCCTGGCTTACTTGTTCAGTGCCTTGAGCACTTTGTCGGTGATGTCGATACGCGGGCTGAAGTACACAGCTTCCTGGAACACGATATCGTACTTCTCGGCCTCAGCCAGTTGCTTGATGACCTTGTTCGCTTTTTCCAGTACGACCGCCAGTTCTTCATTGCGACGCTGGTTCAGATCTTCACGAAATTCACGCTGCCGGCGCTGGAAGTCCCTGTCCATTTCCGTCAGTTCGCGCTGGCGTTTGTTACGCTCCGTCTCCGACAGTACCGGGCCATCCTTGTCCAGCTTTTCGGCCGCCTGCTTCAACCGGGCCGCCAGATCCTGCAGATCCTTGTCCCGCTTCGAGAATTCCTGTTCGAGCTTTGCCGTCGCCGCTTTTGCAGGTACAGCATCACGGAAAATCCGCTCGGTGCTGACAAAGCCGATCTTTACTTCCTGCGCGTTCGCGGCAACCGGTACGCTCACGGCGAGCATCAGGCTGGCGAGGCAGAGAGTTGCGTTTTTAACTACAGCTTTCAAAATCGTTCTCCGTCACGGAAAAAAAGTGGAGCAATTATGCCACCGGACACTTGGAGCGTGTCTCGTTAGGTCGGTGGCAAGGCGGCATCGCCGCAGACAGTAAAAGACCTACAGCAAGGCAGTGCCAACGCCGTCAGCGACCTAACGAGATACGCTGTTAGAAACCCGTGCCCAACTGGAACTGGAATCGCTGCGTGTAATCGCCGGGCTTGGCATTCATTGGATAACCCAGCGACAGTTTCAGCGGACCAATCGGCGAAAGCCACGACAGGCCAATACCCGTGCTGTACCGCATGTCAGAGAAATGGATCTTCTCACCATCCTGCGGATTCCACACCTGCCCTGCGTCGAAGAAGGTGAACCAGCGCAGGCTGCGATCAACGCCCGTACCAGGGAAAGGAAACTGCACTTCCGCATTGAAGATCATCCGCGCCGAACCGCCAATCGGCAAACGATATCCGGTGCTGCTGGCGGCACGCTCGCCACTGACGTTCAGCGAACCCGCCGAGAAACCACGCACCGAGCCAATGCCGCCTGCATAGTAATTCTTGAAGATCGGGTAGGGATCGTTGCCAAGACCTGCACCGTAATTCACCTCACCATTCAGCGCCAGCGTGATCGAGTTGGTCACGGGCCAGAAATACTGGTCCTGATAGGTCGCACGGTAGTAGCGCGAGCTACCGCCGGGCGACAATTCGAAATTCGCGCGGCGATAGCGGCCTTTGGTCGGCACCAGTGCGCTGTCTCGGTTGTCGCGCTGCCATGCGGCCGTCAGCGGCACGGACACCGTGGTCGCGCTGCCGATACCGGCGGTCGAATTAGTAAAATCGCAATTGCTTTCGTTGCTGGTCAAGGGATCGTCGTTGGCACGGGCGACGAACAAGCGATAACGACACGGACTGTTATTGAAGGTTTCCACCCGGGTCCGCTCGACACCGGCGCCAACGAAAACACGGTCGAATTCCGAAATCGGCACGCCAAAGTTCACACTGCCGCCGATGGTCTGTACGCGGAAGTCGACGTTGTTCAGGTAAATCGGTGGTCGCGAAGTACGCAGGAACAAATCGATCGTGCGACTGACGCCATCTTCAGTGAAATACGGATTCGTGTGGCTGATCGCAATCGTCCGGTACACGCGGCTGGTGTTGACATTAATACCGATGTTATTACCGCTACCGAAAGCGTTGGCCTGATTGATCGAGCCCGTCAGCATCAGCTTTTCCGCACTGGAGAAGCCGGCACCCACCATGATCGCACCGGTCGGCTTTTCCGCCACCCGGACATCGAGGTCGACCTGATCCGCCACGCCCGGGATCTCTACGGTATCGATATTGGTATCCGTGAAGAAGCCAAGACGGCCGATGCGGTCGCGCGACAGACGAATCTTGTCGCCGTCATACCAGGAGCTTTCAAGCTGCCGGAATTCCCGGCGGATCACCTCGTCACGGGTACGTTCATTGCCACCGATGTTGATCTGGCGCACGTACACGCGCTTGCCCGGATCAACGAAGATCGTAAACGCGACTTCGCCCTTGTCACGCTTGATGTCGGGCACCGCGTTCACGTTCGCAAATGCATAACCGAACACACCCATGCGCTCGATGATCTTGCGCGTGCTTTCGTTCATCCTCTCGCCAGAGTAGGCTTCGCCCTTCTTCAGGGTCACCAGCTCGGCCAGCTCTTTTTCGCGGCCCAGCATCTCGCCCTCGAGTTTGATGCCGGTAACGGTGTATTTCTTGCCTTCACTGATGTTGACCGTGATGTAGATATTCTTCTTGTCCGGCGATATCGACACCTGCGTCGAGTCGACCGCCATCTCCAGATAGCCACGGTTCAGGTAGAACGAGCGCAGCGCCTCGATGTCGCCCGCCAGTTTTTGCTTCGAGTACTGGTCCGACTTGGTGTACCAGGTAAACCAGCCCGGTGTGCTGAGTTTGATCTGATCGCGCAACTCGTCGCCGCTAAACGCCTTGTTGCCGAGGATGGTGATGTGTTTGATGCGGGCAACTTCGCCCTCGTCGACCACGAAACTGACGTTGACGCGATTACGCTCCAGCGGCGTGACCGTGGTCGTGATCTGCACGCCGTACAGGCCGCGCGACAGGTACTGCCGCTTGAGTTCTTGCTCGGCGCGATCGACCAGCGATTTGTCGAGAATGCGCGATTCGCCCAGACCGAGTTCCTTGAGCGACTTGCGCAACTGTTCCTTGTCGAATTCTTTCACGCCGCTGAAATCGACGCTGGATATCGCCGGGCGCTCCTCCACGGCCACCACCAGCACGTCACCTTCGACCTCGATGCGGACATCCTTGAAGAAGCCGGTCGCATACAGTGCCTTGATGGCCGTCGCGGCCTTCTCGTCGGTAAAGGTTTCGCCGACTCGCACCGGCAGGTAGCTGAAGACGGTACCGGCTTCGGTACGCTGGATGCCTTCGACGCGGATGTCCTTGACAGTGAACGGATCGATCGCCATCGCTTGTGATGCGAAGGCGGAGAAGATAGCGGCGGCGATAAGGCGTGGAAGGAAAGGCAGCGCTTTGCGCTTGAGGTCAGATTTCATCAAGAATTATTCTGGTTGGTCGGGCCCCGCAACGGCTAGCCGATCAGACGAGCAATGTCGTTGAACATCGCTACCGCCATCAGGACCAGCAGCATCCCCAATCCGGCACGCTGCAACATCGCTCCGACACGCTCAGGCACCGGCCGCCCGGAAAAAAGTTCCAGCGCATAATACAACAAATGCCCTCCGTCCAGAACGGGAATTGGCAGCAGATTCATGACGCCAAGGCTGATGCTGATAAACGCCATAAACGACAAAAAACTGATCCAACCGACCCGTGCGGTCTGGCCTGCGTAGTCAGCGATCGTGATCGGACCCGTGATGTTTTTCAGCGATGCCTGTCCCGTGATCAGCTTGCCGAGCATCGTTACCGTCATCACGCTGGTGTCCCAGGTCCGGCGGACCGCGCGCACGGTTGCATCGAACGGATCGGAGGCGACCAGGACGGTAGCGCGCGACAGGTCCACCTGCGCCTGTATCCGGCCGAGCACGCGATCGCCGACGCGCTCCTCGCGCGGCGTCACCTGTAACGAAAACGGCTGGCCGTTACGCACGCCTTCGAGCAGCACGGGACGGCCGGGCGCAGCCTGCAGGCGTTCAACGAAACTGAGGGCATCGGGCGTCGGCTGACCGTCTGCCTTGAGAATCAGATCGCCGGGCTGCAGGCCGGCAAGCGCCGCCGGACCACCCGGCAGAATCTCGCCCAGCAATGCCGGCGGGCGCGACAGCCCCAAACCCAGCCGGTCGAACACCTTGTTATCGAGATCGCTGGCAGCCAGCTCATCGGTGGCCAGTCTGACCTCGATGAGCTCATTCGCGCCCGACGCCAGCGGCCGCTGCAGCGACAGCCTTGCGGTCTGTTGGCGCAGCGCCGCCTGCAGCACCGCCCAGCGCATCTCGTCCCAGGACTGCACCGGCTTGCCGTCCACTTCCGTGACCAGGTCGCCACTGCGCAGGCCAGCCATGGCCGCGGCGCTGCCCTCGGTGACGGCAACGCGCGCCACCGGCTCGGGCACACCATGCATGTTCAGACCGGCCAGGATCACAATCGCAAGCAGGAAATTGGCGATCGGGCCGGCGGCGACAATCGCAATGCGCTTGCTTACCGGCTGCGCGGTGAACTCGCGAGCGGCATCCCGTGGCGGGATCGGACCGGCGTCCTCGTCACGCTTGTCGAGCATCTTCACATAACCGCCCAGCGGCAGCGCTGACAATGCCCATTCCGTCTGGTCCGGGCCGAAACGGCGCGACCAGACCACCTTGCCCATGCCGACCGAAAAGCGCAGCACCTTGACGCCGCACCAGCGCGCGACCAGATAGTGACCGAGCTCGTGTATGACCACCAGCACGCCAATCACGACGGCGAACGCAAGAACTGTCTGAATCAAATCCATGATCCGCTCCGAGACTCAGGCGCGCAGCAGATGCTGCGCGCAATCACGTGCCACTCGGTCCTGCTCGAGCAGGCTGTCGATGCCGTCGACCGCCCGCAGCGGCGTTCGGTCAAGTACTTCCGCGATCAACTCAGGAATGCGACGGAAACTTATCGCGCGGCCGAGGAAGGCTTCGACCGCCACCTCGTTGGCCGCGTTCAGCACGGTCGCTGCGCTGCCGCCGGCGCGCAATGCATCAAATGCCAGTTTGAGGCAGGGAAAGCGCTGGAGATCCGGCTGGCGAAAATTCAGCTGCGCGATGCGCGCAAGATCGACCGGCTCGACGCCGGACTCAATGCGATCCGGGAACGCGAGTGCGTGGGCAATCGGCGTACGCATGTCCGGATTGCCCAGCTGCGCCAGCACTGAGCCGTCGGCATAGGCAACCATCGAGTGGATGACGCTTTGCGGATGAATGACAACCTCGATCTGCTCTGGTGTCGCGCCGAACAGCCAGTGGGCCTCGATGACTTCGAGACCCTTGTTCATCATGGTCGCAGAATCCACCGAAATCTTGCGCCCCATGCTCCAGTTGGGATGAGCGACTGCCTGCTCAGGTGTCACGCTGTCGAGTGTCGCCAGTTCCCGGTCGAGAAACGGTCCGCCGGATGCGGTCAGGAGAATCTTGCGGATGCCATGTTGCTGCGGCTGGCGTTGGTAGGCCAACGGCAGACACTGGAAAATCGCATTGTGTTCGCTGTCGATCGGCAGCAGCGTGGCACCACTGTCGGCAATCGCATCCATGAAGAGCTGGCCTGAGATGACCAGTGCCTCCTTGTTTGCGAGCAGCACTTTCTTGCCAGCGCGGGCTGCGGCCAATGTCGGCTTCAGACCGGCAGCGCCGACGATGGCCGCCATCACCGCAGTGCATTCGGGCGCACTGGCCGCGTCACACAATGCGTCTTCGCCATAGGCGACTTCGGTATCGATGCGCTGTGTCCGCAACAAGGCCGACAGACGAGAGGCTGCTGCCGCGTCACCGACCACGGCAACGCGTGGGCGGAAACGCACGCACAGCGCTGCGAGTTCATCGACCCGGGTATGCCCGGTCAGTGCGTGAACACGGTAGAGATCCGGGTGGCGCGCCACCACATCGAGGGTGGACGCACCGATCGAGCCGGTAGCGCCGAGAATGGTAATGACTTGCATGCAGGAGAGTTTACTGGAATGGCTGCCCGATCGGCGACGATAGCAGGAAAGCGAGCGGCATCGAGGGAATCAGGGCGTCGATGCGATCAAGGACACCACCATGTCCCGGTAACAGCGCACTGCTGTCCTTCAGGCCTGCGCGCCGCTTCATCATCGATTCGAAGAGGTCGCCCACCACACTGGCGGCGACCAGTGCACAGATCATGAGGATCCATAGCGGCCAGCCATAGGCGTGCAGCAAGCGGGCCGGAAAACTGTCGGCCAGTGCCGGCGAGAGCGCGGCAACGGCGGCCAGCACCAGTACGGCCAGCGCGCCTCCCGCCACCCCTTCCCAGGTCTTGCCCGGCGAAATCGATGGCGCCAGTTTATGGCGGCCGAATGCGCGCCCGGAAAAATAGGCACCGATGTCTGCCACCCAGACAATGGCCATGGCCGACACCATGAATATCACCGAGCGCTGCCACAAGGCGGCGATCGACACGAAGCAGCCGAACAACGCCAGCAGATAAATCCCGGTAAACAGCCAGCCACGCGCGCCACCGGTCGGCGGCAAACCGAATTTGAGCGCTGGCGCAAAGCGCAGCGCCCAGAGCAGTACGCAAAGGACAGCCAGCGGCGCCCACTCGGCAGGCGCGCGGTCGGCCAGCCAGGGCAGCAGCACGGCCGCGCCCAGCGCCAGCGGAACAGCACGACGCACGCCGAACAAACGCAATGCCTCCCAGCAGGCGGCGCCAAAAAAAACCGCCAGCGTCAGGTGGAATGCCAGCAGCGAACCCGAACCCAGTACCGCCCCCAGTAACACCAGCAAAGCCACTGCGGTGATCACACGCTGTTTCAGCATCAGGACGCCTTCCTTACCTCGACCAGCTGTGCGCTGGTGCGGCCGAAACGACGCTCGCGCTGCTGGTAGGAGGCGATCGCTGCATCCAGCGAGTCGGCATTGAAATCGGGCCAGTAGGTATCGGTGAAATACAACTCGGTATACGCAAGCTGCCAGAGCAGGAAATTGGAGATGCGCTGTTCACCACCCGTGCGGATGAACAGGTCGGGCTCCGGCGCGTGCGCCATCGACAGATACGGCGCAAGGTCCTCTTCGCCATAGGCGCACAGCCCCGGCCGCTCGGCAAGCATCCGGTTCATCGCCTGGAGCATGTCCCAGCGGCCGCCATAATTCGCACAAATAGTCACGGTGAGTTGGTCGTTGCCCGCAGTCTTTGCCTCGGCCTCGTTTATCTGCTCGCGCAGACGCGTATCGAAGCGGCTCAGATCGCCGACGATCTTGAGTCGGATACCGTTGGCATGCATCTTCGCGACCTCACGATCGAGCGCGTTGGAGAACAGTCGCATCAGCATCGCGACCTCCTCGGGCGGACGGCGCCAGTTCTCGGAGCTGAACGCAAACAGGGTCAGATAGCGGACACCGCGTTCCGCGCAGGCCCGCACCACCCGACGCACGGCATCCAGGCCCTTTGCATGACCTGCCACGCGCGGCAAGTAGCGCGTGGTGGCCCAGCGGCCATTACCGTCCATGATGATCGCCACATGGGCGGGCACCAGCGAGGTGTCGGGAATCTGTTGGGTGGAACTCGGTTGGCTCATCATGGACGCCCGCAGGAAGAAGAAATAATGAGGCGGGTGCACCCCGCCCGACCGGTCACACGGTCATCACTTCCTTTTCCTTGTCGACGACCAGCTTGTCGATTTCGGCGACGAACTTGTCGGTCAGCTTCTGCACATCGTCCTGCGCGCGACGCTCGTCGTCTTCCGAGATCGCTTTATCCTTCAGGAGTTTTTTCAGACCTTCGTTGGCATCACGACGGATATTGCGAATGGCGATTTTCGCGTTCTCGCCCTCGGTCTTGACCAGCTTGACCATTTCCTTGCGACGCTCTTCGGTCAGCGCCGGGGTGGGTACGCGAATCACTTCACCCACGGTGGACGGATTCAGGCCCAGGTCGGACTCGCGAATGGCCTTCTCGATCGCCGGTCCCAACTTCTTTTCCCAAGGCTGCACGCCGATCGTGCGCGCATCGAGCAACGTGACGTTCGCGACCTGGCTGATCTGGGTCGGCGAACCGTAATAGTCGACCATCACATGATCGAGAATGCCCGTGTGCGCACGGCCGGTGCGCACTTTCGACAGATCGGCTTTGAGCGTTTCTATCGACTTCAGCATCTTCTGCTCAGTGGTTTTCTTGACATCAGCGACTGTCATGCAGTTCTCCTGTAATTCCTGGATGTGTTTGTTCTTAAACGTGAACCAGCGTACCTTCGTCGTCGCCGAGCACGACGTTCCGCAGCGCTCCGGGTTTGACGATCGAGAATACGCGGATCGGCAGCTTCTGGTCGCGGCACAGCGCAAAGGCGGTCGCATCCATCACCTGCAGGCGCTTGGAGATCGCTTCGTCGAAGCTGATCGATGAATAGCGCGTCGCGGTCGGGTCCTTCTTGGGGTCGGAGCTGTAGATACCGTCCACCTTGGTGGCCTTCAGCACGACCTCCGCGCCAATCTCCGCGCCGCGCAGCGCAGCGGCGGTATCGGTAGTGAAAAACGGATTGCCGGTGCCGGCAGCGAAGATGACGATCTTGCCCTCTTCGAGATACTGCAGCGCCTTCGGACGTACGTAAGGTTCGACCACCTGCTCGATGGCGATTGCCGACATCACGCGCGCCGTCATGCCGGCCTGGCGCATCGCATCGGCCAGTGCCAGCGAGTTCATCACTGTTGCCAGCATGCCCATGTAATCGGCCGTCGCGCGGTCCATGCCTTGGGCGCCGGGCGCGACACCGCGAAAGATATTGCCGCCGCCAATGACGATCGCCACCTCGACGCCCAGTTGCGCGACCTCCGACACGTCCGCCACCATACGTTCGATCGTGGCGCGGTTGATCCCGTAGGCATCATCGCCCATCAGGGCCTCGCCGGATAATTTCAGAAGGACGCGCTTGTAAGCGGGTGTCGACATAGGTTGTGCTCCCTGATGTGCCTGGCAGGCCGTTTTGCTGTTGATTCTTTTGCGAACGGCTGGCGCCTATTGTAGCCGCCAGCCGCCATCGAGTCTTCACACCAGACCCGCTCGACGGATGCCGCCGGCTGGGGCGGTCGATGGTGGCACCGCGCTTCTGAAGACTCAAAAAAACGGGCCTTTCGGCCCGTTTCTGTAAAGAAAGCTTATTTAAGCATTCTTTGCGGCGGCCACCTGCGCCGCCACTTCAGCAGCAAAGTCGTCCTGCTTCTTCTCGATGCCTTCACCAACGACAAACATCGTGAATGCCTTCACCGACGTATTCGCGGCCTTCAACATCTGTTCAACGGTCTGCTTGTCGTTCTTCACGAAAGCCTGATTAAACAGCGACACTTCCTTCAGGTACTTCTGCACCGAACCCTCGACCATCTTCGCGGCGATGTCCGCTGGCTTGCCGGATTCCTGTGCCTTCAGCGTGGCGACCGAGCGCTCTTTCTCGATCAGGTCGGCCGGCACCTGCTCCGACGACAGCGCGACCGGCTTCATCGCAGCAATGTGCATGGCGACGTCTTTGCCGACTTGTTCATCGGCGCCGTCATATTCGACCATCACGCCGATACGGGTGCCGTGCAGATAGGACACCAGCTTGGCCGGCGTCTCGAAGCGCTGGAAGCGGCGGATCGACATGTTCTCGCCGATCTTGCCGATCAGCGCAGCACGGATTTCCTCGACCGTCTTGCCCTCAAGCGGCAGTGCCGACAATGCAGCGACATCGGCCGGATTCTTCTCGGCGACCATCTGCGCGATATCCTTCGAAAACTTCAGGAAGTCGTCGTTCTTGGCGACGAAGTCGGTCTCGCAGTTCACTTCGATCAGGGCGCCGGTCTTCTTGTCGGCCGAGATGAACGCGGCCAGGACGCCTTCGGCGGTCACGCGGCTGGCGG
>JACCDQ010329469.1_pt1 | contig 66590 bp, 51 predicted proteins | sample 7446031 | NCBI WGS metagenome assembly JACCDQ01 (sample SAMN15323442, study PRJNA562643) | freshwater metagenome | isolation source: river surface water | place: USA:Blue River Watershed | collected 2017-08-17
GGCTCATCGATTGCTGCATGAATTGCACGAAAAAGATGTTTTGAATCCGGATACGATGGTTTTTTCTGCATTTCAGCCATGGATTAACAACGCACTCTATAACCAAATAATCAAATTGCTTTTAGCACAAAATGATGCTGAGACTAATGAACTTAACTTGAGTCAGTTTGTCGATGCGACTTTACAATTGGAACAGCTCCATGCTGAGTTGCTTTTGGTGCCTAAAACGATCATACACAACGATTTTAACTCGCGAAATGTTGGAGTGAGGCTCAATGGCGATATTGTAATTTATGACTGGGAATTGTCGGTCATTAATTTTCCGCACAGAGATATTGTGGAGTTATTGGCCTTTACTTTGGAAATGGAAAAAGACGAGGAAAACTGGTTGAGCTATTTGGAGTTTCATTTTCAAGATTCCAAAGTACTATGGACAAATTTGAATGTAGAGGAGTTTATGGAATTCAGACGTCAATGGTTCAAAGCTTATGAATATTCCTTGACGGAATTAATTGTAACTCGTTTGATATTTTATGAAGTAGCAGGAATTGTAGTTAAATACGAATTTTCAAGGCGGGTGTTGCGCACAGCAATATGGTTGCTCAATCATATTCGTTCATACAATTCTCACAATTTAAACTAAATAAACTATTTAAATCCTTTTAACTAAAACCCAATGATATTCTATAATCATCTAATAATCATGCTTTTGCCTTTGGTGATTTCCAATGTTATTCACATGGTTTTAGTGAAGTGGGATGTAATGCGGGTATTCAATGTGCCTATTTGGGAATCGGCATTTGGCAAGAATAAAACTTGGCGTGGGTTTATTATCATTACCTTTTTAAATGCCTTTTTTGTTTGGCTGTTCGCTAGAGGAAGTGACATTGAAATGAACTTCATTGAGGTTGATTTCATGAAGTCTTATATTCATCCATCTATTTTGTTGGGCGCTCTTTTGGGTTTGGCTTATCTCATATTTGAGTTGCCCAATTCATGGATAAAACGAAAGTTGGGTATTGGAGCAGGAGAATTAGCTCAGAAACCTATTCAGAAATGGTTCTTCATGTTTGTAGATAAATCGGATTCTGCAATTGGAGTGGTTTTGACATACAGTTGGCTCATGAAATTGACATTAAACACCCAAGTTCAACTTCTTGCAGCAAGTATTTTTATTCATATTTCGTTGGCTTGGTTGCTTTATAAAATTAAGATTAAATCCTCCATATGAAGTACGTTTTTCCGTTACAACAGGCTAACAGCGAGTCCAATTTTGGAGGAAAAGCTTTTCAGCTATCCAAATTAATTGCGTGGGGTTTTCCCGTTCCCCCTGGGGCGGTTATTTCGGGGGATGCTTTTGCGGAATTTTATAACATTGGAATACCCGAATCTGAATTGGAATCCGAACCCAAAACTGTATCCGAACCTAAACCTGTATCCGAATCTGAAACGGGGTCCAATTCGAATAATCCGCATGCTGCTCCGTTAATTCCAGCTAATGAAGCAGTTCAGGATTTGTATACACGATTAAAAGGTGATTGGCTAAATCTAAAAACGGAAATTGATTCATTTATAGCGACATGCAATTGGGATGGTGCAATGGTGCGAAGTTCCGCAGTAGGTGAAGATTCTGCCGAAAATTCATTTGCGGGTCAACTGGATTCGTTTGTTGTACTCAATCCCCCAAAAACTACAAGTCAATCAGATGTGTCTGCTAATGAAGATTCAAACATTGTTAGAGAATCATTTGAATCATGCGTATGGATCGCCGTGTTGAAATGTTGGGAATCGTATTATAATCAACGTTCCAAAACTTACAAGTCTCACTCTGGAGCAGAATTAAAAGGTATGGCTGTTGTGATTCAACAGTTGATTCAGCCTGATTTTGCTGGTGTGATGTTTTCGCGTTCTCATTTGTCGGAATCAAATTCACTGATTGAATTTGTATCAGGTCATGGGGAACAACTGGTATCAGGCGAAGTAAGTCCTGTTTCAATGCAGATTCCCCATCCCCCGAAAGGAAAAATGGACTCGAATTCATGGAATGAGTGTTGGGCAAAATCACAGTCGGAGTTTGAGAAATTCAATTTAGATCTCAAGAAGATTGAGTTTTCAAAATGGGCATTACTGGATGGTTTTAATCACTTGATTCAGATTGAACAACGCTATAAATGTCCGGTTGATATTGAGTTTGCCATTAAAGAAGGACGATTTTACTTGGTACAAGCTCGGGCAATTACGACTGTTTCGAAACGACGGACGGTATTTTGGTCGAATACGAACGTGAATGAAAATTACCCAGATCCGATGTCGCCATTATTGTATTCAATTGCGCGACAATCGTATTACCATTATTTCAAAAATTTGTCGGTATTGTTTCAGGTTCCCACAACAACCATTCGAAGTTTGGAGCCAGAATATGCCAATGTGATCGGATCATTTGGAGGTAAAATGTACTACAACATGAGTTCGATCCATGAGATCTTAAGTTCAGCGGCATTTTCGGAGTTATTGATCGGTTCGTTTGATCATTTTGTGGGTTATAACGAGGGCAGAAAGTCCGAAAAACGAAAAGGAGTTTGGAAAGAAAAGGTTCGATTTATAAGGGAGTTTTTGAGATTTAATCGGAGTTTGGAAACGCATGTGAGCGAATTTGAACGCATGGTAACAGTGTATCGGAATCAGGTAAATTCGGCGGTGGTATATGAAGATTATAAGCGGGTATTCCATGGGTTTATCGAAATTCGAATGCACCGTTGGTTTAAGGCTTCACTGGCTGATTTTAACGCTATGGTTTTCCATGGGATTCTGGGGAAGTTGTGTTCAAAATTCTATGGTGAAGAAGGGACATCCATTCAAAATAAATTAATTCAAGCTATCCCGAATTTGATCAGCACTCAACCGGTGATGGATATGCATCATATCATTTTAGAGATTCGAAAATCTGAAATCTGGTTGAATCGATTAAGGAATTTAAAACCTTCTGAATTTTGGGATTTTTTGCAAGGGGAGTCTCCAATTTTTAAAAAAGATATTGAGGATTATTTGTTGAACTGGGGATTTCGATGTTCCGGTGAACTGATGTTGACTACAAAAAATTATTTGGATGAGCCCATTCAGTTTATTCAATTGTTGCAGCAGTATGAGCAAACCGCGAGTGGACATCCTCAAAAACTAATAGAGGAAAAATATAGAGAATCGCTTTTGGAGTTAAAGGGATTTTTGAGAAAAGTTCAGCGAAAGTATGCATTGAATCCGTTAAAGGGAATTCTTTGGAAATGGGTAATAAAATTTGTTTTGCGCAATGCCCAAAGGGGAATTTCGGGAAGGGAACGTGCAAGGTTAAAACAAGCGGAATTGTACCATTATTTTAAGGTCACTGTTAATGAAATTGGTCGAATTTTTCACAATCAAAATTTTATTGAAGCGCCGGGTGATATATTATATCTAACTTATTTTGAAATTATTGAGCTTTTAGAAGCATCTGCCTTGAGCCATGCACAAATAAATAGTATGGTTTCGAATCGGAAGATGCAGGAGCGGGTGATGTCAAAGAAAAAATACCCCGATGATTTTTATACGGAATTGGGTAAGTTTTATGAACCCGAAGAAGTAATAAGCAACACAAGTTCTGAACAGAATGAAATCGGATCAAATACGTTTTCTGGACTATGTGCTTGTGGAGGAAAGTTACAAGGCCGAATTGTGGTTTTAGAGTCTGTATCGGAGGTATCGAAAATTCAAAAAGGTGATATCTTGGTAACGCGTCAAACAGATCCGGGTTGGATTGTGGTCTTTCCGTTGATTAGCGGTTTAATTGTAGAACGAGGTGGTATGTTGTCGCATGGAGCAATTGTGTCGCGTGAGTTCGGTATTCCTGCTATTGTGGGGGTGAATCGAGCTACAGAACTATTAAAAGATGGAGATTGGGTGGAGTTAAATGCCGATTTTGGCAAAGTATCAGTTTTAGAAATAAATGAAGTGAAAAATTAAAACATGGGTTTTATTAATGTAATAATTCGCTACTTTTTCCAGAGGATTCCGTTGTTCTTGTTTACGATTTTGTCGCTTTGGTATGGTTTATTCCTGTTGCATTGGATTTCATGGAATGTGCTCGTTTTTCCAGTGGGTATTGTATTGTTGATATTGTTTCAGTTGCGATTGTTCGATGATTTGATGCAATATCAATTCGATTTGGGTAAGCCCAACCGCGATTATACTGAGCCCCAAACACGAAGGAAACTTTGGGTAGTTTGGCTGGTTTACAGCTGTTTTCTTTTTATGATTGTATTCTGGTTGAATCCCAAAATTGGATTGCTGTATGGATGGTTGCTATTATTTAACTGGCTGAATTATAGTTTGTTAATGGATCGTTGGGAATGGAGGATATATCTTCCATTGATAAAGTACCCTGTAATTTACTTGGTATTCTTTCAAAATTACGTTGAAATGGGGTTAATAAACGACAATTTTAGCTTGGTTTTATATCGTATAGGATTGTCTATCAGTATTTTGATTGGATTCGTTTTGTTGGAACGATTTTCAGAAAAATCGAATCAATTAAAATATGCTGCCTATGCTTTTTTAATGTTAGTTGCTGGGGTTTCGATCATTTTCGGAGCTCGGATTTCGTTGGATGTGTAATAGGTATTTTAAATGAGTAAGTAGAATTGTAGACGCACAAAAAGAATTTAGGATAAACGGGAAGTATTTTAAATGAGTTAAAAGAATAATAGATGTGCTTAAAGAATTATTGATACAAAATTATAAATGTGATTAAAAACAACGTAAACAACATAAAATTAGGAAACAAACTTAGTAAAGATTATAAAAAAATTGAACCAAATGCAAAACACAATACCATTTAATCCGGAATCACGCATTAAGGAATTAGGAAATCCGTTGCACTATAAATTTGAACAGGTAAATTGCTATCAATGCGGTTCCTCTCGATGCCGAGAATATTTAATAGGCGAAGAAGATTTAACAGGAAAGGATGGCTCTTTTTTATATGTTAAATGTGAAGATTGTGGATTGGTGTATCAAAATCCAAGGTTAAATCTGGAATCGATTAAGGAGTTCTATGATCAAGAATATATAGCACATCGTAAAAAAACAGATTTTGGTATTTTGACACCCATTTACGAATGGACAATGAACAAACACGATCGCGATAAGGAACGTTTGGTGAAACGCTTCATATCGATGGATTCAAGTAAAAAGTTATTGGATGTGGGTTGTGCCGTAGGAACATTCCTTTTGCATATGAAGAAAAAGACCCAATGTAAAATTGTGGGTGTTGATTTTAAGGATGGTTCACATTTTCCTGGCTTTGATCAAATTGATTTCAAAGAAGGTTTGTTCTATGAACAAGAGTTCAAGGAGAATGATTTTGATCTGATTACCATGTGGCATTTCTTTGAACACGATTACGATCCCAACAAAACACTAGAAACAGCACATCGTATTTTAAAAAATGATGGAAAATTAGTGATTGAGGTACCGCGATTGGATTCGGTAACATTTAAATGGTATGGTAATAAATGGCCAGGAGTACAAAGTCCACAACACACGGCACTATACGATAAAAAATCATTTATAGCCATGATGGAAAAGCACGGATTTGTGGTGGAGAAATACCTGCCTTATGGTGCGTTTCCTCCCTTCTTTTATATTTTCACCGGTTTTTATTTTAAATGGATTGGCAAGGGGTTGAATTTGGATAAGGTAGTAATCCCTTATTTCTTCTCGCAAATTTTCTGGTTACCTGTAATTTGGCTTCAGAAATATTTGAATTTATCTATGCAAACCGTTGTTTGTCGCAAGAGATTATAAATTACCTCAAAGTGGTATGGATTTAATTATTTAAAAATCTGAAACAGTAAATAAAAACCAATTACTTACACAATTATCACGAAAAAGACGATTACACATGAACAACACGGTAGCTTCAATCGATAAAATTCTAAACATCATTCGCTTCGCAATGGGTTTTGTGATTTTAACTCTCGGAGGTATGTTGGCATTTGGTTTGTGGTTGGTTTCATTTGGGTTGCTTACCAATTTCAATAGAAGGTATGTGGTTCCCATTTATTGCAGGCTGATTTTGTGGGTTTTACGGATCAAGGTTGAAAATGAACTTACTTTTAATACGTTTGAAAAACCTTGTTTTATTACGTTTAATCATAATTCTTTTTTGGATGGAATGGTGCTAATGAGCTTGGGTTTTACCAATACCCATTTTTTATTGAGTGAAAAAATGTATCTCTATTTGCCCTTGTTTTTTACCTCTTGGGCTACCCGAGTTTGGTACATTCCCACAAAGAAAAATCGAAGCCGACGTTTGGCTTTTTTTAAAAAGATTGAGCAACGAATTTTGAGAAAAAAGGTGAGTGTTGCTGGGTCGTCTGAAGGTGCTCGTCCACATTTTCATGGAATCGCGGAGTTCAATCGCGGTGTTTATCACATGGCTTATAATTGTGGTTTACCAATTGTTCCATTGTTTATTCATACACCAGAAGAATCAAATCCGTTCAGTAATTTTCGTCCATTTAAACGAGGCATTGTGCGGGTGAGTTTAATGGGAATATACCAAACGAACCATTGGGATTTAGAACAGCTCGATGATTACGTTAATGAGATGCAACAACGTTATCAGAATGAATTTAACTTAAAAAACAGGTTGAAATAATTATCTTGAATTCCTCCAAAGCAATAAGGAAAAATTAAATCATGAAAGTCCATAAAACCGAAAAGTTTGCACCCAATAATTCTGCTGCGTTTGCCTTGTTGATTTCGCCTATTTTGTTCTTTTGGGGTGCAATGAGCTTGGAAGCTTTAGGTCTATCGGTGCTTCTTTACTCCTTTTTCTTTACCCAAACATTCATACTTTTACATGAATGCGGACATTTGAGCTTTTTCAAAGGTCGAAAGTTGAATTATTTCGGGGGATATTTGTTCGGCTTTTTAAGTATGATACCGTTTCTGTCCTGGATGCACATGCACAATCTCCATCATCGGTGGACAGGCTGGAGAGACAAAGATCCTACCACCGAGAGAACGGTTGGGCCTCCAAGTGTGAAGTTGTTGCAATGGCTGGTGAATCTGTGCTGGTTGTTCTTTATTCCATTGTTTTATCTGGTATATATGCTGAGTAATTATTGGAATATTTGGAAAATTCGTCGATTCCTCCGGGTTGATTTAGTGCGACAAATAACCTTGGAAATGCTGATCTATTTATTGAGTTATGCCGTGGTTTGGTTTTTTGTTCCTCCAGGTATTCTAGTCCCCATGTTATTTGGATTTTTGCTTAGTTTGGTTTGGAAAGAACTCATTATTTTAACACAGCATACGCATATTGAAATACCAACTTCTCAAAATGAATCTGTACGTCCCATTTCTTATTCTGAACAGATTAAATATACCCGAAGTTTTTACATCGGTTCATTCTTTGAAAAATGGTTTTTATTCAACTTTAATTTACACGAAGCGCACCATGCACAACCTGGTGTGCCTGCTTATTTTTTATCGGAATTGGATTTAGGTTTAACACATAAACCATCCTATTGGAATTGGTTTAAAAATGCCAAAGGAATGTCGGGCGTTGATTTTATTTTCAAAACTTCCAAACATACGGGTAATCAGTTTTGAATAATAGGTTGTATTTTTAACCTTTGTATGATGAAATTCAAAATGAAAATTTGGGCAATGTCCCTATTGGCATTGGGTTTGACCTTGGTTTCAGCGGGAACTCCCTCAAAATTGACCTTCTTTGTTATTGGTGATTGGGGACGAAATGGCGAGTATTTTCAAATTCCTGTTGCCGAATCCATGGCCGATTTGGCTAAAAAGCAGAAAACGGCATTCGTGATCAATACAGGGGATGCTTTCTATCCGAATGGGGTGCAAAGTGTAAATGATCCTTTGTGGAAATATGCTTTTGAGGATATTTATAAACAGCATTCCTTACAATGTGAATGGTATGGAGTTTTGGGAAATCACGATTATTATGGAAATCCTAAAGCCCAAATTGAATACAGTAAAGTGAGTCGCAGATGGCGAATGCCAAGTCGCTATTACACTTTTGCAAAAGACAATGTTCGTTTTGTATTTATTGATTCGAATCCATTTATTGAGAAATACCAAGCTCATAAAAAAGGATATTCTGATTTGGGAAAACAAAATGTTTCAAAACAGTGGCGTTGGATAGAGCGAACTCTGTCAAAATCCAAAGAAAAATGGAAAGTGGTAGTTGGTCACCACCCAGTTTATTCTGCTGGAATGCATGGCGATAATCCTGAATTGATAAAACGCTTGAAGCCATTGCTTGAGAAGTATAAAGTGGATGCCTATTTTGCCGGTCATGACCATGATTTGCAGCATCATACTGAAAATGGTGTGAACTATTTTGTCTCTGGAGCGGGTTCCGAAGTTCGAGAAATTGTAAATCGTACATCCCGCACACAATATGCGGAGAAAGTAGCTGGATTTGCAAAAGTGGATGTTACCAATGATAGCATGGTAGTGAAATTCTATGGTATCAATAGAAATGTGCTTCATTCAACCAAGTTGGTCAAATAATTCTATTTCTTTTGAGAATTGCATTCATTATATTTTCGCTAGTTCTTAATGCAATTCCGAGTGTATTATTGGGTCGTGATTCTGATACATTAAAATTAAATTACCCGATTTTTGAACAGAATCAGAATGATTCTTTATCTATTAAATGGAGCGTAACTTTTTTTAATGCGTTTAAACAGGTTGCTCCGGAAAAAGCAATTGATCAAGTAAAATTTGAATTTGGAGAGATTGCAAATTCTCGATATGAGGATTTGTTAGGGGGTGATAATGGTAAATTAAAGGGCGTGTTGGTAACTCAAAATTCCCAAATAGCCCAAAACTCAAATCCGGGAAAATATCCCCAACTAAGAGCATTACTGAAATTTGATTGGTTTGGATCAGATACATTGAGGAACATTCTTTTGTTGAGTCCAATAAATGATAGTGCATTGGATTTAACTGCAACTTTGACTCCATGGGTTCAGATACCCGAAGTGAAAAATGTAGAGATTAATGCTAAAGATTCATTTTTGCCTAAGCGAGATCCAAGTAATACAGTGGATGAAAATTACGGATACAATGTCTTTTTGCCTGAAATGTATTTGTTGCCATTGCCTTGTTTTCATTCGCCTATTTTTATTGAATTTTGGGGAAATGAAAATGTTGTGGTTTATCGCGATAAGGATAAGTTGGAACGATTGAGTTTTAACCAAGCGGTGAATATTCTTGAAGAAAATAAATTACATATTCAAAAATACCATTCAGCGAATTGTTTGGCGGAAAGTTTACAACTGCGACTGTATATCAAGAATAAAGAAGCTAAAGTTGCAGAATTAGTGAGGTTTGTGGATTTAATCACTGATTTGAATTATAAATTGGAAGTGAAATAATATTGTCATTTGTTCCTCGAATTATCGCTTTAAACCTAGAGAAATCAATATTATTTGTTAGTTTGCGTCATATTGACACTTTTTGTGTGAGGTTTTCCTCCTCATGAAGAAAATTAATATCTATTGTTATGAAAAGAATTGCAATTTGTTTAATGATTTTAACCTCTATTTTTCGATTTAAAGAGGTACATGCTCAAGTAGTATATACGGATCCTATTTTTCCAAAAGAAACCGATACGGTGACGATCTATTACAATGCAAAGTTGGGGAATGCCGCATTGGTGGGTGTTTCACAAGTGTATGCACATACGGGAGTTATTACTACTTTGTCGAGTTCTTCGGTAGATTGGAGGCACGTTGTAGGAAATTGGGGAACCAATGATACGAGAGTGAAAATGACTTCCTTGGGCAATGATTTATGGTCGCTTCGGGTTCACATGAAATCATTCTATACCTTAGGAGGTGCTTTTGCATCGGGTGAAAGCATTTTAAAAATGGCTTTCGTTTTTCGCGATCAAGCGGGAAATAAAGTAGGCAGAGCATCCAACGGGGGTGATATTTTTCATGATGTTTATTCCTCCAACTCAGGATTGCTCGTAAAAATTGTTCAACCAGAACTCAAAACCACTTTAGGTAATGCTTCAACACTGTTTAGCATTGCGGCATACACCAGTAAAGCGAGTGATATTGATGTGCTTCTCGATGGATCGGTTTATCGGAGTGTTACTTCAAAAGATAGTATTCAAGCGCAGTTCAAGGGTCTTAGTGTGGGAAATCATCAAATAGTGGTGAGCGCAATGGCATCCCCCGAAAACAAAAAAGATACTGTGAATTTTATTGTGAATCCGTCGGTAAAGCAAGTGTCGATGCCTTCCGGGTTGGAGCAAGGAATCAATTACATAGATGATTCTACAGTGTATTTGGTGTTATATGCCCCTTATAAGAATTACGTTTATGTTTTGGGGGATTTCAATAACTGGCTGCCTGATGTCAATTATTTCATGAATTATGATCCATCGCGTCAGGTTTACTGGTTGAAAATAAACGGATTAGAGCCGGGAAAGGAAGTGGGATATCAGTATTTGATAAACGGAGATACGCGAATTGCAGATCCATTTTCTCCAATAATGTTGCATGAATGGGATGATTCGTATATTCCAAGCACAACCTATCCAAACTTAAAACCCTATCCCAAAAATAAAACAACAGGTTGGGTAACGGTAATGCAACCGGGAGCAACACCATACGCTTGGAGCAAAGTGAATTTTACTCGTCCTAAAAAAGAGCAATTGGTGATTTATGAATTGTTGATTCGCGATTATACCAAAGCCCAAACCTTTAAGAGTATTCAAGATACATTGCCCTATTTGAAACGATTGGGAATCAATGCTATAGAATTCATGCCGTTGGCAGAATTTGAAGGTAATTTGAGCTGGGGATACAATCCCGCATCGCATATGGCATTGGATAAGTATTACGGAACCCAAGATGCCTTCAAAACCCTGGTAGATGCTTGTCATCAAAATGGCATTGCTGTAATTATGGATGTGGTGTATAATCACGCATTTTCGAGTGCACCTATTTGTCAGCTGTATTGGGATGCGGTGAATTTCCGTCCTTCGAACAACAGTCCGTATGCCAACGTAACGGCTAAACATCCGTTTAACGTAGGATACGATTTGAATCACAGCACTTCAGCTACCAACTATTACACAAAACGCACTTTAAAGTACTGGTTAGAAGAATTCCATATTGACGGTTTCCGATTTGATTTAAGTAAGGGATTAACCCAAACCGATTATGGCACGGATGTAGCGGCATGGGGTCGTTACGATGCGGCAAGAATTAATACATTGGATGGTTATCACAAGCATATTCAAAGTATTTCACCCGGTGCTTACACCATTTTGGAACACTTCGCCGATAATGATGAAGAACAAGAGTTGTCAAAACGAGGTATGATGACCTGGGGGAATGCTGTTTATAATGCTACTGAAGCTGCAATGGGATATTCTTCAACAAGCGACTTTGGATGGTTGGTAGATTATTCGAAACGCGGCATGCAAGCCAACTCTTTGGTTGGATATGCTTCCAGTCATGATGAAGAACGAATGGGGTACAAATCAAAAATGTACGGAAATTCTGCGGGTAGTTATTCTACCAAGAATGAAGAGGTTTATTTGAAGCGAAATGCCTTAACCTACTCATTTGTGCATTTGGTCCCTGGGCCCAAAATGATTTGGCAGTTTGATGAGTTGGGATACGATTATTCCATCAATTGGTGTAAAGACGGAACGGTGAGCGATGCGTGTCGATTGGTTGAAAAACCTGTTCGTTGGGATTACTGGACAGGAATTAGCGATCGTCCCGATTTATACTACCAGCATGCCATGTTCAATCACTTAAAAACCAATTATGAATCGGTTTACGCTCCTACCAATTTTAATTTTTCTTCCGGGGGAAGTTTTAAGCGTTTATTGTTGAACGGCGCTGATTTTCAAACCATAGTTGTGGGTAATTTTGATGTGGTTTCTGCTGTGAAGAGTCCAATATTTACAAGCACAGGCTGGTGGTATAATTTTCTAACCGGTGACTCCATTCAGGTGTCAGATGTCAATGTTGGTTTAAATTTTGCAGCTGGCGATTATCGAATTTACACTTCTAAGAAAATCGTAAATCCGTTTTTGAACGACAAAATTAGCAGCTCTGGCTTGAAGCAATTGGGAAGTATAAAATTGTTCCCAGTTCCTGCTGTTGATGAGTTGTATTTGGATTTAGATATCTTGAATTCCATACAATTAGGAGGGGCGAATAGTACTCAAGATGTAGGTTCAGACTCCGAAGGTACTCAAGATGTAGGTTCGGAATTTTCTTTAAATGGATTCAACTCTGTGAACATCGAAATTTCTGACGTTTCTGGAAAAATAATCAAGCAAGGAAATATGAGCCAAAATACTTGGATTCAAAGAGAATCTGAAATGATTCGATTGGATGTTTCTTCATTGAATTCAGGTATTTATTTTATAAAAATTAACGCGGGTTCGAAAATGATTAAATCCAAATTTAGCGTGGCTAAATAGTTCAAATAGTTCGGTGTTGATTATATTTGCCCGGTGCTATTTAATTCGCTAGAATTTTGGATCTTTTTGCCCATAGTTTGGGTATTGTATTTTAGCATTCCTCAAAAGCTGAGGTGGATCTGGCTATTATTAGCAAGCTATTTCTTTTACGGTTTTTGGAAGATCGAATTTGCAGGTTTGATGTTATTCACCAGTCTTTTGGATTGGTTTTGCGCCCGTCAGGTTTTTGCATCGAATAAAAAGTCAGTGAAATTGACATGGATGTGGTCGGCCATCATTATAGATATAGGTCTGCTTTTTTTATTTAAGTATTTTGATTTCGCTCTGGGATACAGTCCTTTGGCGAAAAGTATGTACCACAATTCAGCCACAGCCTGGATCATTGAATTGGGAAAATATACAGTTCCAGCGGGTATTTCATTTTATACATTTCAAAGTATTAGTTATGTAATAGACGTTTACAAAGGCGAGGAGATCCCCGAAAATAATCCCGTGAAATTCATGCTGTACGTATCTTTTTTCCCTCAATTAGTTGCCGGTCCAATTGAGCGATTTGGAAAACTCCATAGTCAGTTATTCGCGAAATACCGTCCTAAATTAGCAGATTTACGTGCAGGTCTTCAACTAATGCTTTATGGTATGTTTTTGAAGGTGGCGGTGGCAGATAATTTGGCGAGTTTGGTTGATCAGTATTATTCTAATCATCAGAATTACAGTCAATGTAGCTCATGGATAGCCACATTCATGTTTACCTTTCAGGTATATTACGACTTTTACGGTTATTCCTTGTTGGCTCAAGGTTCAGCCAAATTGTTTGGTATCGACTTAATGGATAATTTCAACAAGCCATTTTTAGCAGGAAGTATGCCTGAGTTCTGGCATCGTTGGCATATTTCATTGAGTACCTGGTTCCGCGATTATATATTCATACCCGTTGGAGGTAATCGCAGTGGCAAATTGCGACTGGCATTCGCTACATTTTTGGTGTTTTTTACCAGCGGATTGTGGCACGGCGCCAACTCAACTATGATATACTTTGGTATTAGTCATGGCCTGCTGTATCTTTTGGATCGTTTTGTGATAGGGCGGAGAGGATCAGAATCGGCTGTATGGATGGTTTTTAGAAGATTGAAAACCTTGTTTTTCTTCTGGATGACCCTGGTGTTTTTCCGGTCAATCAATATCAAACAAAGCGGAGAGGTTTATAGAATGTTATTCGCTGGTAATTCGATGAATAAAGGTTCAGCCGGTTCAGGGATTTCTGTTTCGGGGGATGCGGGTGCTGCAGAAACTTCCGTGTCTGCACTTTTAAATTTGGAAGTTCCGGTTCACGTTGGGTTGTTTTTGGTTATCGCAATTATTCTGGATCATTTTGTCGTAATGGTTCGTGTAGATTCATGGTTTTCCAATAAGCCTTGGTGGACTCGATGGATTTTTTACGTGTTTTTCATAATTGCAGTTTTATTCTGGGGTGGTGCCGTAAATCATCCTTTCGTTTACTTCCAATTTTAAGATTTTATGCAAAAAGATACGAATCGGTTAGAATCAATTGCAATTTTCAAATGGTTTTCTATTAGAATTCTAGTAGGTGTTTGTTTGTTTTTTGTATTGAATTTTATTTACGAAAAAACACTGTATGATTCCGACTTAAAGCAATATTCATCAGTGAAAAATGAAATTGATTCTGCTTTTTTAGAAGGTGATATCATCTATTTAGGAGAAAGTAGCAATACGAGTTTTAATCCTTGGACAGATACATTAAATCAGTCAATCTCAGATTTTTTGCAGTTATACATCCCCCGAAAAAAAGTAAAAGCCGTTACACATCCGGCATATCATCCTGGATTATTTCGAAAGATGTTGGAATTGGTACCCGATGGAGATGTTTCTCAAAAAGTGGTGGTATTGGGAGTGAATATGAGAACCTGTGGCCCTTCGGCCATGTTTTCTGGAAATGAAGCCTCCAATCAACAGGAAGCGGTGTTTTATTCCAAACGACTTCCTTTATTGTCTAGGATGTACATGGGATTGCATTTCTACGATAATCGCGGAAGTTTGGAAATGGAGCGACTAAAATTTCAGTGGTGGAGAACGCAAAGCTTAGGAAATCGTGCACAACATAAAACCGCATTGAGTTGGATGGAGGAAGTTGAGGCAAGTTTCACGCCTGAATTGCTAGAAAAAGCCCGAAAAGATAGTATTGCTGTAGATCAAATCCGAGCCATGATGGGGGCTTATGTGAAAGAGTTTGCGTTTGTGTTGAATGAAGATAACCAGCGCTTGGCTGACTTGAAATCCATAGTTGAATTCTGCAAATCCAGAAAATTGAGATTAATACTTCATGTATTGCCGCCGAATCGACATCATGCTCAAATGCTTTTTGGAGAGGAATTGGTTGGAATTATGGATGGAAATCACGACTTTTTAATGGAACAACTTAAAAATTGGCAGGTTGAGTATATAGATAATTATTTTATGACAGAGGCGGCTGGTTCTGCGGATGTCCCTGCTGGTTATTCTGGAAAGTATGTGGATTTTTATGGAAGTCGATTCACTGATCAATGGTATCCCACAGAGCATTACAATCAGGTAATACGCCAAAAGATTGCTGAATCAATAGCTGTTCGGGCATTTGGTGTTACCCAAACAGCTATTCAATTAAAGCAGAATAATTATCCCAACTGGAATGTGTTGATGCCTTTGTCGGATCCTGAAATAGTGAAATTTAGAAATTTAAACTCACGCCAGCCATAATATTTCGAGGGGCACTAGGGAATACAAATACCTCTTGAATAAGTTGTCTGCTTCCATAAAAATACCCCCAGGTATATCCGTTGTTTGCGTAATAGTTATTTAAAACATTCAGGATTTGTATTCGAGCCGTGATGGATTTGCTATTTTTAAAATGGTAGGTGTACGAGGAAGTAAATTCCCCAAAATGATATGCGGCTAACAATCTTGTTTCATCTTGAGTGTTATCTAAGTACTGTTTTCCAACAAATTTGTGATTGTATTGTATGCTGAAAGTCTTGAACTTGTTTTCCTTTTTTGGGGTTTGATAGGAATAGTTCAATCCTACAGCTGAAACTGAATTCGGTGAATAAGCGATATCTACGTTAGTGAAAGTGCTGTCTACCGCTTCATAGGTTGCATAGTCAATCCAAGAAGCTTGGGTGCGTTGAATTTTGTTTGCACTGATAGAGGTGTTAGCAGTCAGAATCAATTGGTTTTTGGATGTTTTAATGATGGGCAATGACGTATTTAACTCTATCCCTTTTCTAAAGCTTTTATCAACGTTTTTTCTCAAAGGGGTTCCAACATCATTGACAGCTCCAGTTAAAACCAATTGATTGTAGTAATCCATGTAATAAGCGTTTACCCCAATACTAAACCCCTTAGTTGATTGAATTTGGTAGCCAAGTTCGTAATCTATTAATCTTTCTGGCTTAGGCATGTTGTTATTTGTGTTGTCAACAAAGTCACTTCGTGCAGGCTCTCTATTTCCTACTGATATAGATGCTTGTAATTGGGTAGGTATTCCATTTAGTTTATTGGAGTATGTAAATCCAGCTTTAGGATTGAAAAAGTGAAATTCACCATTAAAATTGATGGATCTTAAATCGTTGTCTTTGCCCAATCCGGTGTGCTTTACATAACGGTATTGTAAGTCAGTAAACAAGACTAATTGATTGATGGGACTGTAATCCCATTTCACAAAAGTGTTTATATCTGTTTTATTTCCGGTTGAACGATAATACTCATGTGGATACGTATAAAATGAATTGGTTTGGATTTTATAATCGCCATCGGGTAATCCTGCTTTTACAACGTACCCAAAATGTTGTCCCAAATATTGATTGGCACCTACTCCCCAGTGAAGTTCCATTTGTTTATTTGGTGCGAAATATAGGTTGGTATTCAATCCTATTAAGTGATTTCGAAGCCATCTTTGGCGAACTAAATTGATTTCATTTTGGCTGCTTGTATCGTTGATTGGAAATGGGTTCAGACCGTAGAAATTGGCATTGGCATTGTGCTTGAATTGCTCAAAATATCCAGCTCCATAGGTGTAATATGCTGTAGCGTTGAATTTGAATTTCGAATTCAAATTTTTGTTGAAATATAAATGTGCATGATGTTGCTGATAGTTATCTGACTCATTCGGATATAAATAATAATTGTACTTTGAAGGACTTGAATTGAACAAATTAGCTGAATCTGATTGATTTACATAAGCAGATCCTTGGTTTCTGTAATAATGATCAAAGAGTGCGGTTGTGTCTGACGTATTGAGGTTTCTATTCGGATTTCCAAGCTGATATTTTTCTATGGGAATACCCCACCAACTCTGATATGTTTGTTCTTGACCACCAAAAACCATAAGTTTTGCAGACCAATCCTTGTTGATAATACCACTTGATACATGATATCCACCTAATTTGGAAGAAGCGCGATTGATATAACCATTGGACTGAATATTGGATAATCGGATGTCTGTGTACATCCATTGGTTGCGAACTTTAAATAATCCAGATCCCCATTTAGCTGTTAATTTTCGTGTGTTGAATGAACCGTATGCCATGTCGATTTGACTGTGCTTGCTGGTATTGTGGTCGGTTTGAACTTGTATACTTGCTCCAAAAGCACCAGCGCCATGTGCTGAACTTCCCACGCCTCGTTGGATTTGTACAGATGCAGCAGAACTCGCTAAGTCGGGCATATTTACCCAAAATACACCTTGACTTTCGGCATCGTTGATGGGAACCCCATTGATACTTACATTGGTTCGGGTAGCATCGCTGCCACGTACCCGAATTCCCGTATATCCCACTCCATTTCCTGCATCTGAAGTGGTAATAATATTGGTTTGATTTTGTAATAAAATGGGTAAATCACGCCCTAGATTTTGACTTTGAATTTCTTCTTTTTCAATAACACTGTTTGCCGTTACGCTTCTTTTGCCTGTTCGGTAAAGTGAACGTACCACAACCCGTTCTATATACTCAATTTTTAGTGTATCTTGTTTGGGGTTGGATTTGGAATGGGATTTCTGTTCAACGTTTGATTTCGTGTGTAACGAATTAGATTGTGCATGTAATGAATTTGATTGCCTGGGCAAGGAATACGTCTGCCCATTCAACGAATTTGATTGCCCATTTAGCGAATTACCAATGAAGTTAGAGCCGAGTCCACTTCCCCCGAAAAGGAAAAACAACGCAATGCGCGTAATAAGTTGATTCTTAATGAATGGTTTTTTCATATCTCAAATGATTTTGGCATTCGAGATGCTCCACGGATGAATCGTGGCACATTTCCCTTCGCAGGCATTATCCTGAGCAGGTTACCGGGTATAATCTCAGCGCTCATCATAGAGGCACCCCGAATGCATTGCAAATGTAACATTTTTTTGAATAGTTTAGTTCCGTGAAGTTTTAATTAGTGAATAGGAAATCATTTTCAATTAGTTTTGTTTTATGAAATTTCAAGAGGTAAAGTTGGAATCTATCGACGCTGAATATGATTCGAAGAAGCTTCATTTTGAAATTCAACGCGATGATTTACTTCATCCTATTGTTTCCGGGAATAAATGGAGAAAATTGCAAGGATGGTTAGAGGTTTTCCAACAAGGTTTTTCCTCCGTTAAATTCGATGGTGTTTTAACGTTTGGCGGTGCTTTCAGTAATCATTTGATTGCTACAGCGGGTTTTTGTCAAGCAGAAGGAATTGAAACCATTGGAATTGTGCGTGGAGATGAAGGTTTTACCAATCATTACATTGATTACTGTGCTAATTCGGGTATGGAATTGCATTTTGTTAGTCGAAATGAGTACCGAGATAAAATGGCTTGTGCCTCCGCGATTTTAAACGGTAGAAATTTTCTTGTCATTCCAGAAGGAGGTTCAGGTTTTCCCGGTGTTTCAGGTTTTAAATCGGTTGTTAATAGTTGGGATGTTGAACCGGATTATGTGGTTCATGCAAGTGCCACGGGAACTACGGCACTCGGTTTGTCTGCAGCTTTGATTGAACGGGGCTGGAATACTCGGGTTAAGGCCGTTCTTGTATTAAAGAATCTGGAAGAGCAAATGCAACTTTGGAACCAATTTCCTGAATTAAGTAAATTGATTGATCCTGTTTTGGGATATGATTTTGGGGGATATGCCAAATATTCGAATACACTGATTGAATTTGTAAAATGGGCCAATGGGAATTTGGGATTTCCGGTCGATCCCGTTTATGTTGGAAAAGCACTGTATGCATTAATGGATTACCCCGAATGGAATGAGGGAAATTCTATTTTCTTACATACAGGGGGACAATGGGGTAGGGACTCCGAAAAGTTTAAGGCGTTATTTTGAACGCATTGGATCCACGTTTCCTGTTAGAATTAGATGGTGTTTTTTATCTTTATGATCGAAAAATACGTCTACATGTTTTCTGAAGAAACCAAAAGTATTAGCGGTTTTATAGGACGCGGATACAAATCCGGTATCATCTGGGGAAATTAATCCTTTCGTGTAATCGGTGGCTGTACAGCTACAACCTGCTTGAACTTCACTGATACTAACGGGTTTATTTCCTTTATTAATGAACATGAATTTCGTTAAAGCTGGTGGCCCACTTGGAACATCTCCAAATTGGTGTATGCGCTCAAACCAGTATATGGAATCAATATTTGTGCTATTCCCATCAATAAGATTAATTGGTTGTGTTCCCTTCTGTGTATTTATTGTTGTGAGTGTGTTGGACTCTAATTGGGTAACGGTATTTGAAGGTGTTTTAGATTTTGATACCTCATTGTGTTGTTCTGTTTTTGGTTGGTTCTTCAGAGAAAAACATCCCCCGAAAAAGAGAGAAATGAAAAAAATGGGACTAATCTGTTTAATCATGGGATTTATTTCTTGGGCGACTCCTTAGGGTTTGAGTCTTCTTTTTTATCTGAATTAAGTATGCGAATTTGTTTGGGTTTGTATAAAATGGGTCGTTCGCCGGGTTTAACAATGGGTCGAACTACAGAAATATTTCCTTCAATTACAAGTTCCATGCTTCCATCATTGAAATCGACGATGGTTCGTTTATAAAAGGGTCCTGGAGGTACGTTTTTGGACATTACAAAAAGGTAAATCGTATCAATTTCTCCTGGGGGAATTCCTTTTTCGGGATATGCATAATGCGTACATACACAATCGGGGACACATTGGGAAATGAACATAGTGTCCATGGATATATTGGCAACAGGGAATACGGCCTCGATGATGTCACCAGAATTGCAATCTTGTTGTATTTTATTTGGGCCAATAACCCGTAAACTTCCTTGTTCGTCTTCTGCAATTAAGGGAATTTGGGCTTGAAGAGATTGTGTGTAAAAGGTGTAAGAGCAACCAATAAATGTGAATAAAAGAGAAGTTATTTTCATGTTGTAACGAAACCAGTGATTTTTGAAAAATAGACTACTCATGACGCTTAGATTAATGGGTTTAATTGTTTATTTAAATCGCGAATAAATTAAACTATTCAGCGGATTTGTAATTAAATCTATGCCGAAGATTAATCTATACCGAAACTTAGTTTTACTGTAATAGACGCTTTTTTGTCTTTATCGGTTGTATTAAAAACACCTCCCCATTCAAATTGTTCTGAAGAATTTCTACCGGTTATTTGGAAAACACCCATTGTTGCAGATTTTAAATTGCCCAAGTCAGATCCACTTTTTTCAGCAATTTGTTTTGCTCTTAGTGTAGCGTTTTCTGTAGCTTTAGAAATGAGTTCGATTTTTAAATCTTCAAGTTTTGTGTAATAGTAACTGGGTGATTCAGAATTGATTTCAATGCCAACATTAATTAGATCGGTAATTTCTCTAGAAGCCAATTCAACAATGGAAAGGTTTTTTGATTCTATACGTACGTTTTGAGATAGGATGTAGCCATCAAATACCTGTTCTTGGCGATATTCTCCGTTTGAACGGTATTCGTTGTATGTATAGTGTTTTTCGGAGTTAATTGCAGAAAACACCAATTCATTTTCCTTGAAGCCTTTGCTCAGTAGGTAATCTTTAATCGTTTTCGCGTCTTTTTTTAATCGTGCGAATCCTTCTTGTTTATTAATGGATTTGTTATTGTATGATACTGTCCACACGGCTAAATCGGATGTGAATTCCTTTTCAGCCAATCCTGTCGTAAGGATGGTTTCGGCGGAAACGAACTTGTATTTGTAACCAGATGCCAGAATGGCTGCAGATAATACTATGGCCATTCCGATTAATGCGGTTACAGCCAGTTTGAGGTATTTGGGTTTCATAGTTGGTTGGATGTTGATTTAGTTAAATTATTTATTTGCAATTGATATTTAGAAGTGTTTGGGGATTATTTGGAAGTGTAAGGGTGATATTTTAATATTATCTGATTTGGCAATTTATTTGAAATTAACTAATTAACTATAAAAGTAGTGTTTTTATTGCATAAAAAAGGGCTACTATGTAGCCCTTTTGATTATTTAATAATAATTGGTGATAATGGTTTTTCAGGTTCTTTTACAACATTGCCAGAAATGGTTAGTGTAGCTTCACCTGCGTTGGATGTAACAAAAATATTTTTGCTAAATGTACCAGGGCGTCCAGCTGAATTGTATTCTGCGCGAATTACAGCTGTTTTTCCTGGTTCAATGGTTTCACGTGGCCATTTAGGCGTGGTGCAACCACAACTTGCTCTAACGTTAGTAAGAGTTAAAGGTTCCGTTCCAGTATTAGTAAATACAAACTCGTGAGTAGCAATTTGACCTTCAATTACATTTCCAAAACTGTGTGAAACGTTTTCGAATTTAATGTCTGCTTTGCCTCCTGGAGTCAAGAATTCTGTTTTCTTATCGTCGGTTTGTGTTTGAGCAAACGACGCCAAAGAAAGACCTAAAAATGCAGTTAAAATAAAAAACTTTTTCATGTTGATTGGCTTTATCGATTCTTTAATTTATTCGACTGTAAATGGCCTATGAATTATTTTTTATCTTGTACAACGGTACCACTGATCGTTAAATCTTGGATATCACCATTATCAAGGGTTACTTTTACTGATTTTTGGAAATAACCAGGACGTCCTTCTGTACCGTAGCTTGCTTTTACTTCACCGGTTTCACCTGGCATGATTGGAGTTTTTGTCCAAGTTGGTGTAGTGCAACCGCAAGAAGGCGCAGCATTGGTAATTACTACAGGCGCATTTGAGTTGTTTTTGAACTTAAATGTTACATCTGCAGTTGGTCCCATTTTAACTGTTCCGAAATCGTGTGATTTAAATTCCCAAGCGATGGGAGCAGTTGGAGTTGGTTGAACTTTAGGACCCTTTGTGTCTTTTTGAGCAAAAGCGGAAGTGGTCAATGCCAAAGCTACCGCGATTAAAGTAAATACCTTTTTCATATTTCTGAATTTGTTTTTTTCTGTAATTGTATGTTACAACAACTGTACCAATTTAGACGTTATGATCGATAAAATCGTTTACTAATCGTTGTAATTAATTTTTTTACGGATAAAAAATAGGGTTAATTCAATTATAACTTACGTTTAACTTCCTCTTGAATATAAACTTCTAGGTAATCACCTACCTCAATGTCGTTGAAACGATCTAATTGCAATCCACATTCAAATCCTTTAAGTACTTCTTTCACGTCGTCTTTGTAACGCTTCAAGCTGCCTAATTCACCCTCATGTTTCACCACGCCATCGCGAATTACGCGTACTTTATTTTTGCGTTCAATTTTACCATCGGTAACCATACAACCTGCAACGGTTCCCACTTTTGAAATTTTGAACACTTCACGGATTTCTACTTGACCAATAATCTTCTCTACGATGTCAGGGCTTAACATACCTTCCATTGCTTTCTTCACTTCCTCGATTGCTTGGTAAATGATACTGTATGTGCGGATATCAATTTCTTCGTTTTCAGCTAGTTGTTTTGCTTTAGCCGATGGACGAACTTGGAAACCGACAATGATTGCGTCAGAGGCAGACGCGAGCAATACGTCGCTTTCTGTAATCTGACCCACACCACTGTGAATTACGTTTACTGCGATTTCTTCAGAAGTCAATTTCATTAATGCATCAGATAATGCTTCCATTGAACCGTCAACGTCTGCTTTAACGATGATTTTAAGTTCTTTGAAGTTACCCACTGCCAAACGACGTCCGATTTCATCCAACGTAATGTGACGTTTGGTACGAATACCTTGTTCACGGATCAATTGTTGACGTTTGTTCGCTAATGATTTAGCTTCATCTTCATTTGACATTACTTGGAATATATCTCCCGAAGTAGGAGCATCAGAGAAACCTAAAATTTTAATAGGAGTTGCAGGAGGAGCCGCTTCAATTCGTGTACCGCGTTCGTTGAACATGGCACGAACTTTAGCATATTGAGCACCTGCTACAACGTGGTCACCCACTTTAAGTGTTCCATTTTGAACCAAAAGGGTAGATACAATACCACGACCTTTTTCTTGAGTAGCTTCAATAATTGTACCTTTCGCGTTTCTATTTGGATTGGCTTTCAATTCCATTAATTCCGCTTCCAAAAGTACTTTTTCGAGTAATTTGTCTACGTTAAGGCCTTTTTTAGCACTTATTTCTTGACATTGGTATTTACCACCCCAGTCTTCAACTAGGATATTCATACCGGCAAGTTGTTCACGGATTTTATCTGGATTTGCTCCGTCTTTATCAATTTTATTAAAGGCAAATACCATGGGTACACCCGCAGCTTGAGCGTGAGCAATTGCTTCACGCGTTTGAGGCATTACGGAGTCGTCGGCAGCAATTACGATAATTGCTAGGTCGGTTACTTTAGCACCTCTGGCACGCATCGCGGTAAACGCTTCGTGACCTGGAGTATCAAGGAAAGTAATTTTCTTTCCATCGCTCAAAGTTACTTCATATGCACCAATGTGCTGTGTAATACCACCTGCTTCACCTGCGATTACGTTTTCCTTACGAATGTAGTCAAGTAAGGATGTTTTACCGTGGTCAACGTGACCCATTACCGTTACAACTGGAGCACGTGACACTAAATCTTCTTCGCGGTCGATGATTTCTTCTACTGCTTCAATTTGGCTTTCAGCATCTACAAATTCAATTTCGTAGTTAAAGTCAGAGGCTACTAACTGAATGGTTTCTGCGTCCAAACGCTGGTTGATCGAAACCATGATGCCCAAAGTGAAACACTTTGAAATAACCTCAGTAACACGAACATTCATCATACTTGCCAATTCATTGGCTGTAAGGAATTCTGTAACTTTAAGAATCTTACTTTCTTCGTCTCTTCTTCTTCTTTGTTCTTCGAAACGTTTGTTACGCTCATCACGAACCTCGTGCTTTTTCTTTACACGATTTGATTTACCTCTACCCGCATTACCCATTTTATTAATGGTTGTACGAACGTTGGATTTGATTTCGGTTTGTGATACCTCCTGCTTTGCTGCAGGTTTATTGTTGGTATTGCGGTTATTTGGATTGTTATTATTTGTGCTGCGGTTGTTCGGGTTGTTATTGTCGCGTGAAACAGTGTCATTCACAGCAACTTTAACTTCAACACCCTTTTCCTTGCGCTTGCGTTTCTTACGAATTTCCTGCATGTCTTTTCTTGCAGCTTGTGCAAGAGTAGAATTGCCGGTTTTTTCAACAGGAAGGTTAATTCTACCCACTACTTTGGGGCCAGAAAGAACTTCTTTGCGCATTTCCACTTTCTCGATTTCATCGTCTTTTTCTTCAACGGGAGCATCGGTTTGGACAGGTGCGCTTACTTCTTTTTGATCAGGAGTTTCTGTTTTTACAGCAACAGGTTCCACTTTTGCTTCAACCACGGGAGCGGTTTCAACAGGAACTTCTGGAGTTTTAACTGCTACCGGTTTTTCAGTTTCAGTTGGTTTAACTTCCGCCTCAATCTTAGGCGCAACCTCATCTTTCTTTACCTCTTCCTTCTTTTCAGGGGATGGGGTTTCTGCTGGCTTCTGGGATTTGGTTTTGGGTGTCAAGTCGATCTTGCCTACCACCTTAATTCCAGGAGCTTCTTCTACAGGAACAGTAACTTTTTCTACTTCAACCTTTAGGATTTCAGGTTCTGGAGTAGGAGTAACTGTAACAGGTTCTTCTTTTTTCTCAACGGATGGAGTCGTTTTTGCAACGGGCTCAGATGTGTTAACCGCAGGGGTGTTTGAAACTTCGTTAGTTTGAAGTTCACTAGGTCTTAAAGGTTTAATAGAACTCTTTAGTTTTTCTGCCTCGAGTTTTGCTGCTTTGTCGGCTGAGAATTCCTTTAAACACTCTTGGTACATGTCGTCCGTAATTTTGGTTGTGGGACGAACTTCAATAGAGTATCCTTTTTCTTTGAGGAACTCAGCAATCGCCGAGGTACTTCGGTTTAATTCACTGGCAACTTTTGCTAAACGGTATTCCGCCATAATTTGATTCAAATTTAAATTTATGCTTTGTATATCCCAAGTTTTTTATTGCTATTGGAACTATTTCATGCAATATGTGACATAGTTCGAGCAAAATTCCGATCCACATACTTGGGGGCTGTGGATCGGAAGTCTTTTTATTTTTTCATGTTCAATAGGTATTAATTATACATGGTTATTTTGTCGACTTATTCGTCGTCAAATTCTTCACGTAGAATTTTTTGTACTTGAACAATGGTTTCTTCTTCTAGATCTGTTCTTTGGAGAAGGTCTTCAACTGAAGTACGTAAAACGTCTTTAGCCGAATCCAAACCGATTTTCTTAAATTCTTCAATAATCCAAGTATCGATTTCATCCAAAAATTCGTCCAAATCCACGTCGTCTTCGGTATCGGCGTTTAAGCGATAAACCTCGATTTGGTAGCCAGTTAATTTACTTGCCAATTTAATGTTATGACCGCTTCTTCCGATAGCCAATGAAACTTGATCGCTTTCTAGGTAAACATTTGCCGTGTTACCCACGATGTCCATTTTAGCAATAATTGCTGGTTGCAATGCTCTTTGAATGAACAATGCCTCATTGGTAGTGAAGTTGATTACGTCGATATTTTCATTTCTCAATTCACGAACAATTCCGTGAATACGAGCACCTTTAACACCTACACAAGCACCTACTGGATCGATACGATCGTCGTAACTTTCAACAGCTACTTTTGCTCTTTCTCCTGGCTCACGAACAATTTTCTTGATCGTAATTAAACCATCAATGATTTCGGGAACTTCCAATTCAAATAAACGCTCAAGGAATTCAGGAGATGTGCGCGACAATACAATACGAGGAGAACCTTTTTCCATATCAACCGAGTGGATTACGGCACGAATGGTATCACCTTTTTTGTAAATATCGCGAGGAATCATGTGTTCCTTTGGAAGTGTAAGTTCGTTTCCTTCGTCATCGAGAACCATGATTTCACGTTTCCAAACATTGTAAACTTCACCGGTGATAATTTCACCGCGTTTATCGCCGTATTTGCGGAACAATTCATCTTTTTCCAATTCGATGATTCTGCTCATCAATGCCTGACGAGCGTTTAATACGTTTCTACGACCGAAATCTTCCAAATAAATTTGTTGGATACAATCTTCACCTACTTGATAATCAGGTTCTAACTTCTGAGCATCGGTAATGGTGATGTGCAAGTTTTCGTCTTCTACTTCGCCTTCCTCAACAATCAAACGTAAATGGTACATTTCGATGTCACCTGTTTCGGTATTTACGATGATGTCAAAATTAGCATCTGGGCCGTATTTCTTTTTAAGGATGTTACGAAAAACGTCTTCCAATACACGCATCATTGTTGCGCGATCGATGTTTTTGAATTCCTTAAACTCGGAAAAACTCTCCACTAAGTTTATTCCAAGATCTTTGGCATTGGCTTTCATGTTATTTAAAACTTATAATAATTATTGCTTCTTTAATATCGTTAAAATTCAACACGGCAGGTTGAAAATCAATTTTCTTCTTTCCTTTTTCTTTGATTTCTTGGAGGATGTGAAACTGATCACCATCAATAGATTCCAATTTGCCAATCACGGTTTCATTCTCCAGCGTAAATTCGAATCTTCTTCCAATGTGCTTATTGAACTGACGCATGTCTTTTAACGGTGCGTCGGCACCAGGCGATGAAATTTCAAACGTAAATGCACCTTCACCAAAATCACCTTCGTCAATTAAAGATGAAATATGTCTAGTAAAATCAGTTAGTACATTCATGGATAACACCTCTGCAGAATCCATGTAGAATCGAAATAAACCAGTAGGGCTCACGGTGTTGTGCACTAAGAATATCCCGAAAGCAGGTGCTTCGGTTTCAACCAACTGTTTTAATTTTTCACCTAGTTTTTTCATATTCAATAAAAAAGGGGACTGCTTTTCGCTTGCCCCCTCCTAGTTATTTAATGGAAAAGTATTGCAAAAGTAGTGAAAATTTGTGACTTAAGCAATATTTTAACGATTACAATAATGTAGCTTTTTTGATGCGAATATCCGATTTGGGTCTATCTGCTTCGTTTCTTTCTACATTTTGGATCTTATCTAACACATAGTAGCCCTTAATCACTTTCCCAAAAACCGTGTAGTTTTTGTCTAAAAATGGTGTACCACCCCAAGTAGCATAAATGTTTTTTACTCGAGCAGGAATGGCATTCCATACGCTATCAACTATTGGGCGAGTCAAGGGTTTTATATCTGAAACTGCTTGATCAACAGCAGCTTGATTTCCCACTTCTAACGCCGTATTTATTTTCATGGCCCATTCACGATTTTCAGGTCTTCCAACAAAATCTTTGATTACGGTTTGTTCAATCATACCTTTCCATTGATTTTCATCAACGGGAGTTCCAGTAACCATGTAAAATTGTGAACCAGAGCTCATTTTCATTGGATTGAATTCATCGCCTTGACGAGCGGCAGCTAGTGCGCCTTTGAAGTGGTACAATGTGTCAATGAATTCAGCTTGAATTTTGTAATTGGGTCCACCTTCTCCTAAAGGTTGCCCTGGCTTCGCCGTTTTACTTACAGGATCCCCGGTTTGAATCATAAATCCGGGAATTACTCGGTGAAATAAAACGCCATCGTAGTATTTTTCTTTAACCAATTTGATGAAATTTTCCGTGTGTTTGGGTGTCGCGGGGTTTAATGCAATTGTGATATTTCCATAGTCTGTTTCTAGCAGAACCTTGGTCCAATTCTCAGGAGCGGTTGTATCCGGAACTGTCATTGGAATGTTGGATTGTTTGTTTTGATTAATTGCCGATTCCATCACGTCTTTTTCAGAACCTTTGGAATTGCAAGCGAAAATTCCTACACAAGCAGCAATGGCGAGTAATTTGGATGTATGTTTCATGATTATTTTATTTTTAAAAATTGATTTAGAATTGAATGATTTCTTCACGTTCGAAATATTCAATTAAATGCTGACGAAGAAGATTCTCTTGTTCAATTAATGTCAAGTTCGGAAGGGGTTTTACATTTTCCCAAACTGGCCAACCTTCTCTGTTAATTCCTTGCAATTCATAATATCCCGAATAACTAAGTGCTTTGCAATTAGCAATATGCATTAGGCGTGTCTTGTCTTCTTTAGAGAATGGTTTCTCGGGAATTTGTCCCAATTCTCTAATTCCAACCAAAAATAAAACTGCGTTTAAATCGGGTTTTTTATCAAAATTCTGTTCAATGAAATCCAACACTTTAAGCCATTTGGCTTTGATTTCTTTTTGTAAGGTGGATATATCATCGGTAAATATAGAACTGTAGTTTTTCATTGGGGATGTAATGGGTTTAACGAAATACAAACTTACTACCCGCTCTGTTATCCCCCAAAAAATAAAGAGAACTAATTATCTTTGTTGAAGCGGATGAGTTCAAAAGTGAAGCGTAAATAGCATTTTTAAAGATCAAAATTTAGATGAATACAGAACAAAGCTCCAATCATACCGATTTGGAATTAAAAGATACCGAAGCCTTATTAATTGGCATAAATCAGGAAGATCAAACCATAGCAGGCGCCGTTGAAAAGGCCATTCCCCAAATTTCAAAACTGGTGGATGCGTTGTATCAAAAAATGCAAAACGGTGGAAGATTATTCTACATGGGTGCAGGTACAAGCGGTCGTTTGGGGATTGTTGATGCATCAGAATGTCCTCCGACTTATGGTGTAGAATTCGACAAAGTGATTGGTATAATCGCTGGAGGAGATGGAGCAATTAGAAAAGCAGTAGAATTTGCAGAAGACGATGTAAACCAAGGATTTGAGGATCTAAAAAAATGGAACATAACCTCCAAAGATTTTGTGGTGGGTATTACGGCATCGGGTAGAACTCCCTACGTTTTAGGAGCATTAAATCAATGCAAAGCGGCTGGGATTTTGACAGGATCAATTGTGTGCAACCCGAATTCTGTAGTAGCGGCGGCTTCCGATTTTCCCATCGAATTAATAACCGGGCCGGAGTTCGTGACAGGTTCTACACGAATGAAAGCGGGAACAGCTACAAAATTGGTTTTGAATATGATTACTACATCCGTTATGATTAAATTAGGACGTGTAAAAGGCAACAAAATGGTGGATATGCAATTAACCAATGATAAATTGGTGGATCGCGGAACACGCATGATTGTTGAAGAAACCGGCTTGGATTACGATACAGCGCAACTGATGCTGCTTAAAGAAGGCAGCGTGCGTAAAGCCATTGATAAAATTGCGGAATACTAAAGGTTACATCAAGATCTCCCAAGTTTTGTCGGGAAGCAACCGCACAGTGTTTAAAAACATGGAAAACTTCATGCTTCGACCCCATTCGTGAGGTGCCACCATACTCAATACTTGAGACCCATCGTCTTTTTGATACAAATGATAAATACCATTAATCACGGGTTCAAAATTGATTTCAGCTTTGTAAATGGCGTGTGATAGTTCAAGTCTTTGCTCAATTTCTTTGGCTTGACGTAGTAGCAATTCGGCTTGCTTTTTCAGCATGGAAATCTGCTGTTCGGCCTGATGCTGCATGGCTTCATGGGCATTGGCTTTTAGTAAGCGTTTATCGATAGGTTCTATTTTGGGAGAACTAACAGTCAGAGCATAAGGCACGCTGTGTAATTCTCCCTGATAGATTGCGTCTTTTAAATATAAAGGTCGGTTATCTATTTCTGGATTGTCGGTATGATTGGTGTTTTCCGCCATTATCAGATACTAACAAATTCGACCTGAAAAAGTTATGAAATACAATAAAAAAAATCTGAAACTTAAATCCAGCCTTTTTTCAAAAGTGATTCTGCAATTTGTACTGCGTTAGTTGCTGCACCTTTTCTTAGGTTGTCGGAAACCACCCACATATTTAAGGTGTTGTCGTGCGATTCATCCAGCCTCAATCTTCCCACGAAAACCGCATCTTTATCGTGCGCTGTCAACGGCATTGGGTAGATTTTTTCTTGGGGATTATCTTGAATAACGATTCCTGGAGCATTTTCTAATGCTGCGAATACGTCTTTCATGGATAAATGCGATTCAAACTCCGCGTTAATTGACTCACTGTGCCCGCCCATTGTGGGGATACGAACGGTAGTGGCGGTGATTTTCAAATCGGGTAAATTCATGATTTTACGCGTTTCTAAAATCATTTTCATTTCCTCTTTGGTATAACCATTGTCTTGAAATACATCGATATGAGGCAATACGTTCAAATCGATGGGGTAGGGATAAACTTGTTCGCCTTCGATTCCCTTTCGTTCGTTCATCAACTGTTCAACTGCTTTTTGACCAGTACCAGTAACGGATTGATAGGTCGAAACAATTACTCGTTTTAAGTTGAACTTTTCGTGTAATGGTTGCAGAGCCACCACCATTTGAATGGTAGAACAATTGGGGTTGGCAATGATTTTGGAATCGGCCGACAGCGCGTTTTCATTCACTTCTGGAACGACCAATGGGATATTGGGTTCCATTCTCCAAGCAGAAGAATTATCAATTACGAAAGTTCCAACTTCGGCAAATTTAGGTGCCCATTTCAAACTGGTTGATCCCCCTGCAGAAAAAAGAGCTACATTTGGTTTCATTTCAATAGCGGTTTCCATGCTCACCACAGGGAATGATTTTCCTTTGAATTCTACCAATTTACCTATACTTCGTTCAGAAGCAACAGGGATTAATTCGGATACAGGGAAATTGCGCTCGGCTAAAACTTGCAACATTTTTGTGCCTACCAATCCGGTAGCACCTACAACAGCAACTTTCATTATTTGATGGAGTCGTTTGAATTGGAGGTTGAATCGTCGTCTTCTAAGGATTCAAATTCCGCATCTTGAGCGGCTTGGTCTAAGCTATCTTGAGATTGTTTTTCTTCTTCGGTATAAGCAGAAGGAGAATCCGCGCAGGAGAACATCATCAATGAAACGGCTGCAACAAGGAATAGTTTTTTCATGGATATTTGCGATTTAATTATTTAATATTTAATAATTTATGAATTAATTATACGGGTGAATGATTGCTTTGTAGATGATCGAAGGGTGGTAGGGTTTATTCATTAAAAAATTTCCAGTTTCTCAAAAAAGTCGTTCCATTCAGAGTAATCTTTCTTGCCGGTTTCTGATTCTTTGAAACAGTTTACTGAAAATTGGATGGTGCTTTGTTCCAAAATTTCTTCAGCACTTTCGGGGGAAGTTTTTACAGGTAGATAATCCTCAAATGTCATCCAAATGGAGATATCAGGAAATTGATTTTTAAGATCATTTTGATCTTCAACGCGGCATTGAATACCATCAATGGGTAAGATGTTCAACCACGATTCAATTTGTTCAAAGTTGGGAGATTGATTGATTTCAAGGATAACCTTAGGGCCTGCACACCAACCAATAATTTCTTGAATGGCTTGGGGTTGGATTGAAAATTCCCCGTCGATGGAAAACCCTATAAAATCGGACAACACAGCAGATGCGTAACGAGCATCTCCCAGATCCTGTATGTGGTTGAATTTAATGGAATACATAAAATTTATTTCAAAAAAAAGGCCTCTAGTGAAGAGGCCTTTTCAAAGTTATACTAATAATTTGACAGGCTCTTCGAGATATGACTTAAGAGTTTGTAAAAATGCAGCACCCATTGCTCCATCAACTACTCTGTGGTCACAACTTAATGTAACCTTCATGGTTTTGACAGGTTTTATTTCGCCGTTTACCACGCCTACGCTATCTTTTACTGTACCAACAGCCAAGATGCATGCATCTGGTGGGTTGATGATTGCAGTAAATTCATCGATTCCGAACATGCCTAGGTTGCTGATGGTGAATGTATTACCAGCCCAATCTTGAGGTTGAAGTTTCTTTTCTTTAGCTTTTGCACCATACGCTTTTACTTCAGCGCTGATTTGTGACAACGATTTGTTATCCGCAAAACGAACCACAGGAACCAATAATCCATCTTCTACCGCCATTGCCACACCAATGTGAATGTGGTGGTTGTAGCGAATTTTGGTGTCTAACCAACTAGAATTGATGTTAGGGTGTTTGCGTAATGCAGCTGCAGCCGCTTTAACAACAATATCATTCATGGAAATTTTCACATCGCTGATTGCGTTCATTTGTTCGCGAGCAGCAGTTGCTTTATCCATGTTAATTTCTACAGTAAGGTAGAAGTGTGGTGCTGTGAATTTGGATTCACCCAAGCGAGCCGCGATGGTTTTTCTCATTTGGGATACAGGCACTTCAGTGAAGCTTTCTTGACCCATTACCGCTTGAGAAACTGGAGCTGATGTAGAAGCCGAAGCGCTTGAAGTAGCTGGAGAAGCATTTTCCAAGTCTTTCTTAACAATTCTACCGTTTTCGCCCGTTCCTTGAATTCCGTTCAGATCAATTCCTTTTTCTGCAGCTATTTTCTTAGCCAGTGGACTTGCTAAAACACGGCCATTTACATCTGAATTTATGGCTACAGGAGCTGATGTTGAAGCTGCAGCAGGTGCTTGAGTTGTTGCAGTGTTATTGGTACTTTCGGAACTGCTCGTGGTTGAGTTATTGCTCGAACCGACCGATGCGGCACCGGATAACAATGCTTGGAAATCTTCACCAGGTTGACCTACGATTGCAATTGCAGCATCCACAGGGATGGCTTGTCCTTCGCTAGCAATCAAATGCAAGATTTGACCTTTGGAATAAACTTCCATATCCATGGTTGCTTTATCCGTTTCAACCTCTGCAATAATATCTCCGCTTTTTACAGAATCGCCTACTTTAACAGTCCAACGAACGATGACCCCTTCGGTCATGGTATCGCTCATTTTCGGCAAGGTGATGATTTCAGCCATAATTGATTTTCTTATCAGCGTGCAAAAATAAGATATTTTACAGCATTTCGGGAAGTAATTTATTCATCTTGTTGCAAATATTGCGATGAAGTATCCTACAAATACGTTGAACGGAGAAAATTATATTGCAGCAATTTTATATTATTCTTTGAGTAAATGAATTATCCATTACCTTGAACGATTAAATTTGTAGTTTATTATGGCAACTTCTTCAAATCAATACGAAACCTTTTTGAAGCATGTGATGGACAATGGCACACGCAAAACTGATAGAACCGGAACCGGAACCATTTCGGTGTTCGGGGGGCAATTGCGTTTCAATTTGGAAGAAGGATTTCCATTGGTTACGACCAAAAAAGTACATCTAAAAAGTATCATTCACGAGTTGCTTTGGTTTCTAAAAGGGGAAACCAATATTGCCTATTTGAAAGAAAATGGAGTAAGTATTTGGGACGAGTGGGCAGATGAGAATGGTGAGTTGGGTCCAGTTTATGGAAAACAATGGCGCAGTTGGGAATCCAAAGATGGAAAAGTCATCGATCAAATTCAAGACGCTTTACACTTGATTCAGAATCAGCCGGATTCACGTAGAATTTTGGTAAATGCTTGGAATGTAGGAGAATTAGATAAAATGGCTTTAATGCCTTGCCACACGTTATTTCAATTTTATGTTGCTGATGGTAAATTGAGTTGTCAGTTGTACCAAAGAAGTGCGGATTTATTTTTGGGTGTACCATTTAACATTGCTAGTTACGCTTTATTAACCTTGATGATGGCACAAGTAACAGGTCTGAAACCGGGAGATTTTGTGCATACCTTCGGTGATGCTCATATTTACACCAATCATTTTGAGCAGGTTGAATTGCAACTTTCAAGACAAGAAAAGCCTTATCCTCAAATGATGTTAAATCCAGAAGTGAAAAACTTGTTCGACTTTGAATATGAGGATTTCAAATTGGAAGGATATGATCCTTGGCCTGCTATAAAAGCGCCAGTAGCGGTTTGATGCCGGCAGTTGTTTGGTTGAGAAGGGTATAGCGGACACGTGTGTCTATATTTTTTTCTCCGTAATTCAATAATTTTTGTAACCTTTGGGGGATAATACTCGTTTTCTTGTTGTACACTCGATTTCTTGTAATTTATGAATTTTTACTACCCCAAAAGTCGAACGAAGTTTCGTTCATGTTCTAATTTGTTTTTAATCATCATGCTGGGCATTTTTTCAGTTCAGAACTTAGTTGCCCAAATAGATGCATCTCCAGCAAACAAGAATTCTTCGAATAGAAAAAATACCGCTACCATTTCAGGTTTTGTGAAAGATCAAAATAGTGGTGAAATGTTGGGTGGAGTGAATGTGGCTGTTTTACCAAATGGTGTAGTTACAACAACCAATAAATACGGTTTTTACTCGATTACCATCCCCCGAAATTATTCAAATTCAAATCAATCTGTCATGGCCAATTATCCGACATTTCAATTGGATAGTTTTTCATGGTCAGGTCAAAACGATAGTTTTGCCAATTTTGAACTGAAACAGATCGTGAGGGATGTTGAACGCATTGATACCGTAGATATTAAAGTGCGAAAGACCATTGCTGATAAAGTTGAAATGAGTCGGATTGAGATTCCGGTTAATCAAATCAAGGAAATTCCAGCGCTTCTCGGTGAAAAAGATGTACTAAAGGTAATTCAATTATTGCCGGGAGTTCAAAAGGGAAGTGAGGGTCAGAGTGGGATTTATGTTCGCGGTGGCGGTCCAGATCAGAATTTATTGATTTTGGATGAAGCTGTTGTGTATAATGCGTCTCATTTATTTGGATTTTTCAGTGTATTTAATGGTGATGCGCTAAAGTCAGTTGAACTCGTAAAAGGTGGTTTTCCCGCTCGTTACGGCGGCAGATTGTCGAGCGTAATTGATTTAAGTATGAAGGAGGGGAACAACCAGCGCACTACAGGTGAGGTTGGCATTGGATTAATTAGTTCTCGTTTTTTGGTGGAAGGTCCATTGGAAAAGGGAAAGAGTTCATTTATGGTTTCAGGAAGAAGAACCTATATAGACTTATTGGTTCAGCCAATTATCATGGCGCAAAGCAATGGAAATACGGGGGGCTATTTCTTTTATGATTTTAATGCCAAGGCAAACTATATTTTAAGTGATAAAGATAAATTGTATGTGAGTGGGTATTTTGGTCAAGATAAATTTTACACTGGAATAAAGGAAAAAAATGCCCGATTTAACTCCGATTTCGGCTGGGGAAATAGAACGTTAACTGCCCGTTGGAACCATTTATTTAATCCCAAGTTATTTGTTAATACTTCCTTGATATACAGTCATTATAATTTGGGAATTGGTGTAGAAAATTATGCTCCAGAAGATACATTTTTATTGAAATATACCAGTTTAATTACGGATTATGGAGTGAAGTCTGATTTTGATTGGCGACCACTTCCGGGGCATACGGTGAGATACGGATTTTCTACCATCATGCACCAATTTAGACCCGGTGCAGTGGTAGTGAAATTGGGTCAAAGCAATGCATTGGATCGCGCAATTCAGACCATCACCAATTATGAAAGTGGAGTGTATATTGAAGATCAATGGAGAATAAATAAGAAAATAACGGTTTTCCCGGGTTTCAGATTAAGTCATTACGTGGTGGGTAAAAAACAATATTTGTTTCCTGAACCGAGATTTTCAGGATCGTATAATATAAAGAAGGACTTGTCGTTTAAAGCTTCTTACGCTCTAATGAATCAGTACATTCATTTATTGAGTAATTCGGGAATTTCATTGCCCACCGATTTATGGGTGCCCGCAACCGAAAACATTAAGCCCATGCGAAGTCAACAAGTTGCTGCTGGATTTGCAAAAGATTTTAAGAAGGGTTTTAGTTTGAGTCTTGAAGGATATTATAAAACCATGTCAAATATGATTCAGTACAAGGATGGAGCATCGTTTTTGTTGGATGAAGATTTATTTGATCCTCAAGCCCCAACAGATAGCAGATCTTGGGAGAAAAAAGTAACCGATGGCAGAGGATGGAGTTACGGCGCCGAATTATTTTTACAAAAACAAATGGGTAAACTAACGGGTTGGGTTGGATATACGTTGAGTTGGACACAATTGCAGTTTGATGAGTTGAATGGAGGTAAAGTATTCAGTGCGAAATACGATCGCAGACATGATGTTTCCGTGGTGGGTATTTATAAAATATCTAAACATTTAACAGCCTCAGCTACCTGGGTGTATGGAACGGGTAATGCCATTACAGCTCCTCAAGGAATTATTCCTGCAACGGGTCATCAAATGAGTCAGTTTCCGATAATTTGGAGTCCAGAAGTTCAATACCCAGGTTCTTATATTGATTACGGTTCTAGAAATAGTTTTAGAATGGAAGCATATCATCGATTGGACTTTGGATTGCAGTTCAGTAAGACCAAAAAATTGGGTATACAGACTTGGGAGTTCAGTGTTTATAACGCTTATAACCGCGCAAATCCATTCTTTTATTATGGGGGATACGATTGGGATGGGCCCAATCCGAATGAGTTGAAATTGAAGAAAATCTCTTTATTCCCTGTAATTCCATCTATTACCTATTCATTCAAATTTAAATAATCATAGAATCATGATGTCCGTTAGAAATTTGAAAAATAATATCCAAAAAAGGTTAAATGTTATGTTGCTTTTTGGTGATAAGATAGTGAAAAGACCCATGCAATTGTGGAGTATTTTGGTGATTAGCCTTTTGTTTGTTGGTTGTGAACAGGATGCCGAAGTTGATCCCCCAAAATTTGTTAAAAAGCCGGTGATAACCTGCTTGATGACGCCCAAATCCAACTTTGTTGAGGCAAAATTAAATTACACGAAACCCTATTATGGGGTTCCTGATAATATCGTGGAGCATATTACAGATGCAACCCTGGTATTGGAAGATTTAAGTGCTGGAGCAGTTGATACATTTTCACATACGGGATTAGGACTTTATCAGTTGTTGTTGAAGAATGTATCGCTCGTGCCGCTTCACAAATATGAACTACGCGTAAAGATGAAGAATGGTGATGTTCATAAGGCACAATCAGTCGTTCCCCCTTTGGCTGATTTTAGTAATTTAAGTGTAAATTATGCTACCTTAGGAAAGCCTTACCAGGAAACAGATCCTTGGGGTGGTCCAACGTATACTGCAAACCCGGTTACAATTGAGTTTGCTTACATAGGATTAAATGAAGGGTTTTATGTTTCGCCGCAATTAGAAGGTGCAGCACAAAATGTATTGGGACAAGAATCACAATTTGAGTTGTATTTCAATGAAGAAATGCAGGAAGGCGAGGGTAACAAACCATTGGTATTCTTTAAGCGCACTAATTTTTATTCTGGATTTGGCTTAAATGGACCCTTCAAATTGACTGAGCTAAGAGGAGCCATTTATACCATGGATAAGGCCTATCGTGATTTATACTTGGTTCAATGGCAAGATGACGAGAACCCATTCCAAGAGCCTATTCTATATAACTCGAATTTTAGCGAAGGTGCTATTGGTGTTTTTGGAAGTTATGATTTTACCACCGGTTCGGTTAAAATAAAGTAATCGATCATACTTTAGATTAACCGTTGGTAGGCTCTCCACCAACGATCTGGCATTTCACCATTGCTCACCATTACATAGTCATTGTACGAACAACCTATGTAGAATGAGTTGTTGTCATACGGATGAGGGATTTCCATCCACCAACGATTGCTTTTGCGGCTCTTGTAAAACGTAATTTCGTGTCCCGTATTTTCGAGTTTGTTTCGATAGATTAAGAAATCAGTATCTCCAGGTTGTGGGTGATCATTGTATCTAGTTGTGAAACCTTCGATGTAATACCAAATCATCTGAGCCACAAGTAAAGCGGTTTGTTGAATTTGATTTTGGGTAAATATTGGATTGTTGATGTCGAAACCATAGAAATAAGCTGAACTGAGTTTATTCGATAAGCCAGCATACCGTGCAATTTTGGCAGCTTCTTCCGCATATAGTCCATTTGGGGAAGGGTTTGATAATGCGTTAGCGTCGGATGATCGGATGGAATTTAAATCGAACATCATTAAATGGGAAGATCGAAGTACGGGTTCGGTTTCTTCGATTTGAGCACGGATATTTCCTAATCGGTGATTTTCAAAATATAGTTTTTCCAGAATAGAAGCGGTGTTAGCGCTGATATTGTAGGCTTGTGTTCCCACAAAATCAATGTTAAAAAGATGGTGGTTTTTATCGTGGGAAACAATTCGATACAATTCAGTACCATTTTCAAACGACAATCCTCCACAAATATTTACTATTTCAATGGGCTCAGAGTGATTCCTGTAAGCATGATAATGTGAAAAAAGCATGCCTTCTGCATCCCCCAAAATAATGCAATTGATATTGAGCTGGTTTAATTCGCCCAATGCTTCGGAAAATGCAAATTCGCGTTGTTTGGGGTCGGATGTGGCAACAAGATTTCCCAAATCTACCATTTCTAAATTGTCGAAACGCCAGTTTAAATTGTACAACTGGGTTCGTGTTTGATCGGCAGAATCGCCGAGTCCAAACAACGCTATTTTCGATTTATTGAGTTTGGGAAATGAGGAGGTATGTAATTTGATTTTTGCGCCTAGGGTACTTTTTTTCCCTTTAAACGGAAGGTAAATAGAATCAGCAATGGGGGTGAAATAGGCATCTAACATCGGAATGCAATTTCATACAAATAGAATTAAAGTTCTACAATTGGAAAACTAGATGTCTTATTTAGTGGAAATTGAATTTGAATGACTAATTTTGTTGTAGTATTATGAGTCAAGGATTTTTTCCACTGAAAGTATCAAAAACTGTTAAAGAAACAGCTGATGCAACAACATTTTATTTTGAAATTCCCGAAAATTTAAGCTCGGAATTTGCATATACCGCAGGTCAGTATTTGACATTTGAAGCGGAAATTGGGGGCGAAAAGGTTCGCAGATCTTATTCTTTATGTACCTATTCCGGTGTTGATTCTCAACCTGCAGTTACCGTGAAGAAAGTAGATGGAGGTAAGATGAGTAACTACATGAATTCCCAAATCAAAGAGGGAGATATCATTCAGGTAATGCCTCCTATGGGTAAATTTACAGTTACACCTGAAACAAGTCAGCAAAAGAATTACGTGCTTTTTGCCGGAGGAAGTGGAATTACCCCAGTTTTGGGTATTGCTAAAGCCGTATTGAATGATGAGCCTCAAAGTAATGTGACTTTGATATACGCAAATCGCGATCCAGAATCGGTAATTTTCAAGACCTTGTTGAATGAAATGGAAGGTAAATTCAATGGAAGATTTAAAGTCTTGTTGAGCTATGATAAAGCGCCTTTTACTTGGTTTGGACTAAAGGGACAATTGACGGAAGATAAGGTGCAATCTATCGTTAAAAGTAAAATTGGTGGATCGTTTGATTATTACGAGTACTTTATTTGCGGGCCTGGTCCGATGATGGAAGTAATCAAAAATGGTTTAATGGGTATCTCAATTCCAGCAGAGCGAATCCACATTGAATATTTTACTGCTCCAACTTCTAGAAAGACCGAAGAAGGAGTGGCTGCATTATCTACTTCAACTTCTGATGATTTTTCAGGAACAGCCGAAATTACATTGCACGTTTATGGTAAAACACATGTAATAACATGCGATAAGAATACCACCGTTTTAAATGCTGCAATGAAACAAGGAATTGATCCTCCGTATTCTTGTACAGTAGGAGTTTGCACTACTTGTAGAGCGAAAGTTCATTCCGGTGCAGTACATATGATGGAAAGAGAAGGTTTGAGTGATAAAGAAATTTCTGATGGCTTTGTATTGACTTGTCAATCGGTTCCAAGAAGTAATAAAATTGAGTTAACGTACGAATAATATAAATAATATAGCTGCGTTCATTCGCGAACTTTATTCTTTTATATCATAAAAAAAAACCCATCCAAACGGATGGGTTTTTTTTATGGTTGAATTGATAAATTGGCTTAACGCACAATTACAGATTCAACAACATTAAGTTTTTGGTTTTGTATTTGAACATGGTAAACTCCTTTTGCAAGATTTTGTAAATCTAATTGGATTTTATTGCTGTTGTTCAAATTGAAATCATTGGAGTAAACTACCTGACCAACGCCATTCAAAACAGTTACTTGAGTTGATTCAGACTGCATTTGGCTGAAATCAATATTGAACTGACCATTTGAAGGGTTTGGATAGATTTTAACCGATTGCTTATTCAAATCAGCCGCATCCATATAGGTGTTTTGACAGTTTGGAGGATAGTTAACATAAACGTCGCGAACAACTGTTTTTGACAAGTTACCGCTTGGGTCAGAAACTTGGTAAACGATTGAATATACACCCGCTTCCCAGATATTTACGTTCTGTTGTACCACTTTTACCAATGGTTTTAAATCATCAGAGGAATAGTAGTTGTCTTTGATAATCAAACCAGTCATTGCCCAGAAAGGAGTACCCACACATGCGCTTACTGCAGGGGCAGTCAAAGAAGGAGCAATTTTGTCTACAACTTTAACAAAACGTAATTTGGTAGTCTTGTTGCTACTTGGATCAGATGCAGTGAATTTCTCAGTATATAATCCCAAGGTGTAAGGATCAACAGAACCTGATTTGCTTAATGAAACTTGATTAGAACCATAGTAGTTATCTGAAAGCGTAACTGATCTTGAATAATAAGGTTCATTTACGTTATGGATAACAGTATCTTCCGTATTCAATTCGATATTAGGAGCAATGAAGTCGTCAACGATATAGTTAACAGTAAATCCTTGTTCTGTTGCTTCGTTTCCTGAAGGATCTTTAGCACCATAAACGATCGGATAAGTTGCTCTAACTTGGTTGTTTACAACTCCGTTGAACCCTGGAGTAACAGACAAGAAAATGTTACCATTACACTCGTCCATAGCGTAAATATCATCAACGAATGCTTGATTAATTTGAACATTAATGCTCATACCGTCGGTAATACGTTTTCCAAGACGGAAGATACCTGGTTTTTGAGTATCGCGTACTTTAACAATTCTGTTTTTAGTAGAAGAGTTGCCTTGAGCATCGCTAACCGTGTAAGAGATTTTATAGTCACCAACTACAGAAGGGTCAACAGTACCTACTGTTTTAATTGCTGAACTCAAATCTCCATCTACGTTATCAGAAGCAACTGCACCCGCGTCTGCGAAAGTACCACATTGTTCAATTGTAACTGTATCATTACCTTGAAGCGTTAATACTGGAGCCGTTCTGTCCAATACAACGATAATAGTTCTTGTTTTTGGAGTTGCTTTGTTTCCTGATGCATCTTCAACATTTAATTCAATCGAGTAAATCCCCGCAGATGAGCAATCCAAATCAGATTTGAATGTTACTTTATTAGAAATATCACCTTCTGTTGCGTCTGATGCGGTGAAGGTAGTTTTAGCGATTTCTTGGTAACATAAGCTGTTTGATTTTTCAACACGTACAGTGTCTGATCCAATTAGGCTAATAACTGGAGTCAAATTGTCGTTTACTAATTCAATTAAGTAGTCTTCAAATTCACCGACTTGATTAACTCCACAAGAGGAATTAGAAAGTGAACCATATGAAGCTGCTACACGCATACGAGTAATACCCGGGAAACAGTTGCTGATGTTCGGAACTGAGAATGAACCAGTTGTGCTAGTGCTAGTAATTGTACCTGAGCTCAACACCTCTTCATTTGCGTCATCGAAATCACCATCAATATTCCAGTCAATCCAAGCTTTGTAGTTCAGAGGATTAGAACTTGTTTTACGAGAAATTAACACATTATAAGTACCACCAAATGTTAATTTAGCTGGTTTAATTTGATCGTTTAGTGTGTAAGAAATAGCAGGTTCGCTTTGGTTTTTAACTAAGTAGCGGCCGTTTTGATCCGTTAATTCCACATTGCTAATTGAAACGTCTTTTGATGTTAAATTAGTAATTGGAATGCAATAGTCTAAGCAAACTACATATTTGTTTTTGATCACTTTCTTTTCAGTGTTTGTTCTTCCACCCGCATAGTTGTATGCTGACAATGTGAAGGTATATGAACCACCTGCTGTAAATGAAATTTGTGGATTCTTACTTTTTGAAGTAGTTCCGTTTTCGTATTTAAACGTAGTTGGGAAAATGCTCCATTCCAATACATCTGCGTAATTGGTTTTGGTAGTAAATGTAACTACTTGACCAATGTTAGGGCGTAAGTTGTTTGCTTTAAAGTCAACATCTAACGCAGTTGTAGGTGTAGATACAGTGATATTATTACAGAAGGTATCAGAACCCGTACAAGTATTTGCAATTAAACAAACATTGAATGTACCTGTATTTTGGAATGTATATGAAAACTCATCAGATGCACTTTCTTGCACACCGTCGATTTCCCAAGTGTAACTTGGAACACCTTTAGTGTTATCTGTTTTGTTTTTGAAATCCAATTGAACTCCAGTTCCAATGCTTGTATAATCACTTTCCCATTTAGCATTAGGTAAGGTTGGTGTATTCAAATCAGAATCCCATTCAATATTGAAACCTCGATCTACACCTGAACCGTTGGTTTCAAAAGTGATAAATACGGCACCTGATGTACATTTGATTAAAGCAGTATCCCATAATTTATAATTTAAACCATTGATTCCATCAGGTCCAGTAAGTTCTTTATTAGGGTCAGACTCATCAGAATCGTAAATTCTTAATTTATCACCAGCATCTGCTAATTTTAAATCTTTGAATTTCAAACGGATTTCTTTAGCACCACATGGAATGATTTTGAAGTAGTCAATAGAAGGTTTTCTTCCATTGGAATAATCGCCGGTAGGTCCAGCATGGTCAAATAGTCTACCGTAACGAGTATCACTGATTTTTTGTGGCCCCATATAATTATCCAAGGTGGGTAGAACTTCAATGTACTTGGTTTTACAGAATTTTTTAGAAGATCCTACATCGTTAGTAGAAGTAAGACAGATGTTATAAAAACCTAATTCACTGAATGTTACCTTAGGATTTTGGTCAGTAGGGAATTGATCGTCTATCCCTGTTGGTGAATAGATTTCCCAATTCCAAGTGTGAGCTCCATTGTCAGATAGATCCAATAGTTGTAAGTCATAACCCAACTCAATTTCGTTGGTGCTTGCAATAAAATCTGCATTAGGTGCTACAGTAGGAGCAACGATTTTAACTATTTTTGTAGCAGAATCTTTAATTCCGCAAAATTCAACTTTCAAAGAAACGTCATAAGTCCCTGCAGTATTCCAAGATGCAACACCCTGTGATGAATTGTTGCTAATAACTTTTGAAGCTTGGTCAAAATTCCATGTGTAATTCCACAATCCTCCACCATTAGCTGGGAATTTGATTGGAGCTTTGGTGTAGTTGTTAGAAGAAGGAACGGTAAACGTTGCAGTCGGAGCTGGAACTTTTAAGATATTCACTTCCAAATCAATAATGTTTCCATAATCGCTCAAAGTTCCACAACCCATAGTCGCTGTCAAGCTGCTGTATAAGCAACGAACACGTAAGATTGCGCTTCCTGATGCATTTGAGATACAAGGAACTTTGATTTTAACTGTAGATGAGCTAAAAGCTGAAATCTTACCAAACGGACCATTAGGGCCTGATAAGCATTCTTCTTTTTGAAATTGATTGTCGCGATTCAGATCCAACCAAACACCAGCCCATTCTCCGTATGTACATCCATTTGAGATGGTCATTTCTATTTCCTCACCTGGCATAATGTCGATACATGGCGAGGATGTGAGAAGCTTGTTGGTTGCGCCAGTATTTGAACAGGTTAATCCGGTAAAAGAGGCGGTTTGTCCTGAACTGTTTTTAATGGTAACTCCATCGAACCAATCAATTGAGCAGCCATAAGAATTGGTTGCCGAACAAATAGTTTGTCCGAGCAAATTTGAAGAACTCAAAAAAGCCATTGCTCCTAAAATAAGAGCACCCGTTTTTTGAATAAATTCATTTGGTCTTGTTTTAAACATAGGCTTTATAGTTAATTTAGAAGCCAAATGTAAATAATTTTTTAAACTTTTTCTACCACTATTTGAGTGATGCTCAAATAATTGATACAAAATAATCCATTAATTAATCTAAAAGTGTTAAAATGACATTTTTGTAGCTTAAATGAATAATTTTGTATAGTGGCGTTAATGTTTATTTCTATTGGGGGCAGTTTTTTACAAACTGAACTGCTCAATTTTCAACAATAAACTATTGAAGTCTGATGGTAAATCAGCGGAAAATTCTTTGTATTCCCCTGTCTTGGGATGGATAAACCCAAGTTCTTTTGCATGCAAGGCTTGACGAGGCATCACGGTAAAGCAGTTATGAATAAATTGCTTGAACTTAGGAATACTACTGCCTCGAACGAGTTCTCTTCCCCCATACATTTCATCTGAGAATAGCGGATGACCCATTGCCGAGAAATGAGCTCGAATTTGATGGGTTCTTCCCGTTTCTAAATTGCATTCCACCAAAGTAAGAAATTGAAAACGTTTCAGTACTTTATAGTGTGTTATTGCAATTTTCCCTTTGTCGGGGTCGGTATAATGTTTTGATTTTCTTCTATCGGCGGGATCCCTCGATAAATAACCTTGAATCGTTCCCGAATCTTCCGCAATTTCCCCCCAAACTAATGCCCAATATCGTCTGTGAATGGAATGCTCAAAAAACTGTTTACCCAGGTGGCTTAACGCAAATTCAGTTTTTCCGATAACCAATAATCCAGATGTGTCTTTATCAATTCGATGTACTAATCCAGGACGATGTTCCGCTTGTTTTTGGGGAAGATTTCCAAAATGAAACAAAAGCGCATTGACCAATGTGCCTGAATAATTGTTGAAGCCCGGATGAACCACCATTCCTGACACCTTATTGATAACGGCCACTTGGTCGTCTTCGTACACAATATTTAACGGTATATTTTCTGGATAAACCTCGGTGTCACGGGGTTCTGTTGTCATGACCACACGAACATCGTCGAGTGGTTTTGTTTTATAATTACTTTTTACAACTTTATTGTTAACCAACACACAGCCTGCATCGATTCCCGATTGAATTTTCGTACGAGAAGCGTTGGCAATTTTATGCATTAACCATCGGTCAATTCTCATAGGTTCTTGTCCGGGATCTACGGTAAATGCATGGTGTTCAAACCAACCCTCTTCGAGTTCAAATTCTTCTTCGTTGTTCAAATTATTGGTATTTTGTATATGTTGATTCAAGATAACTTCAAAGGTAATTCTATAAATTTCTTTTTAAATAGAAACCTTTCTTATTATTTTAATGCAAAAACAATTTTTCCTAAACGGAGTCCTGCCCAACCGGCTTGATTTACAATGACCTTTTTCCCATTAAGGTTTTTTACCATGGTAGGTTCATCCAAGAACGTGTGAGTATGTCCACCCAAAATGGCATCAATGCCATGGGTTTTAGCCGCAAGCTTTAAATCATCAATTTTGTCGTTGTTGTATTTGTAGCCCAAATGAGAAAGTACGATTACCAAGGCGCATTTTTCATCGTTCTTCAAAAAGTCGACTGTTTTTTGAAGTATTTCAACGGGATCATTATAATATAACCCCTCATAACTAGGTTCCGAAAGTAATCCTTTTAAGTCAATTCCCACGCCTGTTACGCCAATTTTAATACCTTTTCTCTCGATTATTTTATAAGGTTTGATCAAGTTTTTCTCTGACCATTTAATATCCAATTGGTAATTGCAATTCAAGGTCGGTGTGTTGTACTGCATCCGAATTTGATGGAGATGTTCAATCCCCAAATCGAAGTCGTGATTTCCAATGGTTGTTGCATTATAGCCCACTTTATTCATCCATTCAAGTTCCGGATGACCTTTAAAAACGTTGAAATAAGGTGTACCCTGAAAAACATCTCCACTGTCAAAAAGTAATAAATCCGAATCCATTGAACGTTCTTGATCAATTAATTCTTTCATTCGAGCAATTCCCCCCTGATTTCCCCAGCGCTTATTTTGAGGTTCAAAAGCTTCAAATCTGCTGTGAAAATCATTGGTATGCAAAATGGTTATTGTTGGCTTGATAGTGGCTCGATTCGAAAATTGCCAACCTTCATCTGAAAAGTAATAAAACGATGAATTGTGATTATGTAATCCCGATTTTGAAGAATTTTCTGTTGATTGAAAAAGGGTTTCAAGAAATTTACCTCTTCCCATGTTTTGAGAAACTATGCCAGCCTGTGCTCGGTTCAATCCGAAAATTCCACCGGTTACTAATAATGAGGATTGTTTTATGAATTTTTTACGGGAAGTCATTTTAGTTTTTCTTAGAAATGTGATGTATTCGAGATACGGTTCTTGGATCTATTTTGTTGGTTTGCTTGTACTCATTTTGAAAACCGTCAATTAAAACATCCCGGATTAATAATCCGGTTTTAATTATTTTTTTGGGATGTTTGAGCATAATAAAATTATCACCACCACCAAGAAGAAAATCGCTAGTGGCAACAAAATACGTTTTTCTCGAGTCGAAATTTAAGCCTCTGGCCTTTGCCTCAGTGTAGGTGGTATCATTAATGGTTAATTCTAAATTCGAAATTGGAGAACCACCCAATTGCGCAATAAAATTAAACAATGAATCACATTGACTTCCACTTAATTGCAAAACAACCAGTTCGTTATCGAACGGCATTACTTCAAAAACTTTGCCCAAAGTAATATCTCCTTTGAAGATGGAATTGCGCAATCCCATATGATTTAAAATTGCAAAATGCGACAATGATCCGTATTGAGATAACATATAATTATCTGCGGCTTGTTGAACATAATCTGCCGCTATTCTGCCCAAATTTGCTTGATTTTCAATTTCCTGGTTTAATCTTCCTCGGGATCTTGCTGCTAGTAAATCAACCTGGGTATTGGCAATGACTTTCGACATTTGTTTGTTAACACTGTCTTTATAGAAATTCAACCAATTTTCGATTTCTGCATCTTTAATGGCGATGGTCTCGCTCGAATTGATTAAATTTTTTGAAGTTTTAACCTTCCATGAATGGGGTTTACAAGAGAGGATTAGCAATACGGGTATCAACGAAATCAGGATTCTTTTTACGCTCATGGCTTTGCAAATTTGGTTGTGATATAAATTATTTGAATGCGGAAATTTCATGAAATACTAAATTCCCGACGTAATCAACCGGTTAAACAATGGTTAATTTTGATTACGAAATTAAAATTAAGTCATTAATTATTTGTAAAATTGACGTAGAATCGGCATGATTTTTTGATAATGCACGATTAATTTGAGATTTTTGCAAAAAAAAATATGAAAAAGTTACTTTTCTTGGGTGCTTTGGCTTCGTTATCAACGATTACATACGCACAAACCGTAAAGCCTTGTACAGAATTATATTTCAGTGAATACTTAGAAGGAAGCGGAAATAATAAGGCATTGGAAGTTTACAATCCTACCAATTCAGAAGTTGACTTAAAGAACTATCGAGTAACTCGTTGGCAAAACGGTGCATCCATCTGGGATAAACAATTTAGCGATACGCTTTCAGGAATGTTAAAACCCAAGGATGTGGTAGTTTTGGTTATCGATCGCCGTAATCCAGCTGGAACCGGTGCTGATACCCCAGTGGCAATTGAACTTCAAAACAAAGCAGATCTATTTTTAAGTAAAGATTACAACCGTTCTTATTCGATGTCATTTAATGGTGATGATGCATTGTCGTTAGATCGATATGATGCCACTTACAAAACTTGGGTATTGGTAGACATCATCGGTAAGATTGGTGAAAGACCTAAAACTCCAGGTGGATGGAGTGATTCTTTTCCGTACTCAACGGGATTAGGAACTTGGTACACTGAAAATAAAACATTAATTCGTAAATCAAGTATTTTAACGGGATGTGATACGGTTGCTCCTGTTAAAAGAGGTTTAACTGCAACATGTGATCAAGCTTGGAATCCACAATATTTCAATCCTTCAACAGAATGGGAATTGTATCCAAGAAATTATTTCGATTCATTGGGTTCTCACACTTCAGGTTGTGCAACATTATCGAATGAAAAAGTACAAGTAAGTGCTGAATTAAAGGTATTTCCAAATCCAGCGACTCAATCATTCTTTATTGAATCGAATGAAGGAATTGAAAGTGTAAACATCTTCAATATGAATGGAACATTGGTAAAAACGTATTCCTACAAAATAGAATCAACACCCACATTTGCAAGAAGTTCTGAATACACTATTTCATCTCCAGAAAAAAAGATATTGGTTTCTTGTGAAAAATGGAGATCCGGTGTTTACCAAATTCAAGTGAAAACGGTAAGCGGCCAAATTTTATTTGAAAAGTTTACCAAATAAGATGAAAAAACTAGCGTCGTTACTTTCTCTTTTTGTAGTATCTCAAATAATCTTTGCGCAAACAACGATTAAAGGAAAAGTTCGCGATCGAATTTCAGGTGAACTTTTAGAAAAAGCACTTATTTCTGCTGGCTCCGTTTCAGTACAATCTGATAAATTAGGCGAGTTTACCTTAAAGCTCCCAATGGGAGAATACCGCCTAACAGCTCATTTAGAAGGTTATGAATCCGATACAATAACAGTGCAAGCTGATCGCAATTTAATTGTAGGTATTGACTTTGAGTTAGAAAATCTAAGCGCTTCCATTCAGGCGGTACAAATTATTGCATCGGTTGCAAAAGATCGAAAAACGCCCATTGCATACAGCAATATTACAGGTAAAGATATTCAAGAACGATTGGGAAGTGGCGATATGCCGGTCTTGCTGAATAACATGCCCGGTGTTTATGCGACACAACAAGGGGGTGGTGCTGGTGATGCTAGAATTACGATTCGCGGTTTCAATCAACGAAATATTGCCGTTATGATTGATGGTATACCCGTGAATGATATGGAAAATGGTTGGGTTTATTGGAGCAACTGGTTTGGATTAGGCGGAGTTACTGCACTTACCCAAGTACAAAGAGGTTTAGGTAGTAGCCGTATAGCCAATCCAGCTGTTGGTGGAACCATGAATATCATTACGAAAGGAATTACCAACAAGCCTTTTTTGGCAGCCAATGTGGAATTGGGAGATTCAAGATATCAAAAATACAGTATTGATTATTCTACTGGTAAACTGAAAGGTGATTGGGGAATGGTTATGTCGTTCACTAAGCGAAGTAGTACCGGATATGTTGATCAACTGTATGACGATATGTATGCATATTTCCTAAAGATTGAGAAGCAATTCGGTAAGAAAAGTACACTTTCGTTAACTGCAATAGGTGCACCGCAAAGTCATGGACAACGTTCATATCGTGCTCGTCTGAGTCTGTACGATAGAGATATGGCAAGGGATTTAGGAATGGATACTGCTCTTCCAGCCATGCCAACCGATCAGGGTATTCGTTACAATCAACACTGGGGTTGGATGGATACCTCCGCTCATTTTGATCCCAATACAGGAGATGTAATTTATCGCAACAAAAAAATCGCTATCAACGAGAGAGTAAATCAATTCCATAAGCCTCAAGTTTATTTAAAATGGGACTATAAACCCAACAAAAAGTGGTTTTCGAATACCACTGCCTATGTTTCTTATGGACAAGGTGGCGGAACATTAGGAGAACGTTTAAAACAAGATCCTGCCGTTTATGGTTTGTTTAATTTTCAAAGTGCTTGGAATGCGAATACGGATTTAGGTCAATTTTCTGCTATAGACCAACGCTATTCAGGTACCGAATTTCAATCTAATATAATCATTGCTCGAAATGTAAACAATCATACATGGTGGGGTTTATTGAATACCACACAATATAAATGGACAAAAAATACCACATTAACGGGTGGTATTGATGTAAGATCCTATAAAGGTCAGCATTACAAAGAGGTTTATGATTTATTGGGTGGTGATTATTTTATACCAGATGATGCGGAATTAAATCCCCAAAAACCCAATAACTATATGTATCGTAAGGGAGATATTTTCAACTTTCACAACGATGGATTGGTGAATTGGGCAGGTGGTTTTCTTGAAGCGGAATATGTTAAAAACCAACTTTCTGGTTTTGTTAACGTAAGTACGAGTAGAACTAGTTACCAACGAGTTGACTACTTCAAGTTGGATTCATCGGGAAATCCGCAATACACTCCCAAGGCCAATTTTAATGGTGTGACTTTGAAAACTGGTGCCAATTATAATTTTTCTCGTAACCTCAACGCGTTTGTTAATTTGGGATATTTAAATCGTCCAACCCGTTTCAATAATGTATTCGATAACCGAAATAAAATCATCCAAGGGGCTGAAAATGAATTGGTTTATGCTGCAGAAGGAGGTTTGGGGTATAAAAAGAAACGTATTGCCATCAATTTGAATGCTTACTATACCAATTGGGTAAATCGCCCGGTAGATTTTCGTCCTGTTTTTAGAGATGCTGAAGGAAATGACTTTTCTTACAACATTAACGGATTAAAAGCACGTCACATGGGAATAGAAATGCAGACGGCTATAAAAGCAGGAGATGGAATTACATTGGAATTTTCATTGGCTTTTGGGGATTGGTTATGGAAGTCGGGTAGTGATGCAACGGTGCGTAACGACGTTGGCGATTCAGTGGGTCAATTCAAGTTTGACGCTACCAATGTTCATGTGGGAGATGCTGCACAAAATCAGGTGGCAGGAATGATTCGTTGGGAACCAACTTACTTAAAAGGTGCTTATGTTTCATTGCAGTATGTTTACTTCGGAAAACAATTTGCTGATTTTGAACCCATTGCGCTTCAAGGAGCTTGGGCCGGTAAAGAGTCTTATAAAATTCCTAATTATTGGTACATGAATTTGAACGCTGGTTATTCATTCAAGTTGAAAAATCAAACACAGGTTAAATTTTATGCTATGGTAAATAACGTTACCAATAACATTTATATCAGTGATGCTCAACATCGAAGTGTTTCGGCTGCTGGAGATCCTAATTTGGTGTTTAATCCTAAAAACTTGGAAGTATTCTTATCTCAAGGTTTAAGATATACTACAGGGATTCGAATTGCCTTTTAAAAATATAAATCAATTTTCAACGGTGGGCTAGACAAATCAAATAAGCGAATTTTAAAAACATCCCCCGAAAGAATAGCCCCCGAAAAACAAAAAGAATCAATATAGATAGTCCTTTAAGAAAATAAAATTATGAAAAAAATATATGGATTCGTTGCTGGCTTGTTATTAACAGGAAGCATCTGGAGTCAAGGAACTTTACCCATGTTCACGAATATGGATGAAGCAAGTATTCCAACTGGTTTTACAGCAAGTTTGGGTGCGACAGGTAATAAAGTTTATACCCTAGCGGCGTATGTTAAAAGCTCGCCTAACGCTATGCGAATTGATAATTCCGGTGAATATTTGATGGCCAATTGGTCGGGAAAAGCTGATACTATGACTTATTGGTTAAGCGGTACTGCTGCATCTGGAATTACTGCTTGGCAAGGCACAATCACCATCGATGAAAGTGTGGATGGTTCTGCTTGGACAAATGTTAAAACTCATACCGATGATTTGGGTGTTCAAACCAAGGGGTACATGGTTCGATTGAATTCAAGTTCTCGTTATATGAGAATTTTATTCAAGAATAAAATTACAGGATTCAATGCGGCAATTGATGATGTTACTATTCGTCCAGCAGCGTCGGGAATTTTGCCTGAACTAAAAGTGTTTTATAATGGCACTGAGCAAATTAATAAAAAATCATTGAAGGCTGGAAACGATACATTGGTGAAATTGCAGTTGAAAAACAATAGCAAGGAATCTGATTTATTGATATACAGTGCACTTCTTTCTGGATCGGACTTCGAAGTTCAAACTTCATTACCTGCAACTATTAAACCTCTTGAGACATTGGATTTGTTGCTTCATATGAAGTCCGATGTACCAGGTACACACAATACATTATTGAAGCTGGCTTCAAACAATGCCGATTTCGATACATTTTCATTGAGTATCGCCACCATTAAAGGACAATTCGCTTCTGAACCTAAATTCGCTCCAACAGGATTGAATGTAACGGCTAAAGCTTTTAGAATGAATGGCTCTTTCACGGGAAGTGATGCTGAAGGTTATTTAGTAATGGCTACCGTGGCAGATACGAATGCCATCCCCCAAGATGGAAAAACATATCAACGCGGTCAATACATTGGTAAGTCGCGTGTTATTTATTCCGGTCCGATAACATCGAATATCGAATTTGATGGAATTGTTGCGAATACCAATTATAATGTTGCAGTTTATGGATTCAATGGTTTTGATAATTTTACCAATTATTTGACCAAATATAAGGCAACAGGTATTTATCAAACACCAGGTTTAAATGCGCAATCGTATTACAGCGGAATTGATCCTACAGATACTACATTTTTGGTGAAATTGCAAAATAAAGTTCGCCCACATAGAAAGATTTTCTACAGCAATTATGCTTCTTACATTGTAAACAATTTTGAAGCTAGAGATACAACCAACAATCAGCAAGTATTAAATTGTTTCTATTCCGGTTATCCCTACGTTTATACTCCTCCGTTTAATCACACGGTAATGTCTCGAGAGCATAGCTACCCTTACAGTTATATGGGTGAAGGAAGTCAGGATAGTTCTAACTACAGTGACTTACACATTTTGAGAACGGTTCACCAAACAGAAGTAAATGCGGTTAGAAGTAACTATCCGTTGAACAATGTTAAAACGGTTATATCTAAATTCTGGGGTGGTACATACGGTAAAGATAGTTCAGGCAATTTCTGCTATGAGCCAATCGATGCGGCTAAAGGCGAAGCAGCAAGAGCAAATTTCTATGTTTGTGCAACTTATCATACTGAAGCAAAGCCGTTCACCATTCCTACTTCCAATTCATTTGTAACTGAGATGCAAGACCAATATGTATTGAAACGTTGGAATCAAAAATATCCTCCAACTAATTGGGAAATTGCACGACATGAGTACATTGCTCAATATTCTGTTCAAAATAATAGAAACCCATTCATTGATCACCCAGATTGGGCTTGCTATATTGATTTTGCTACCATGACTTACAACAAGTCAGGATCTTGTGAGCCAGCTAAGACGAACTCCACAAAATTAGTTTCTAAAGAAATAGCGGTAAAGGTGTTTCCTAATCCATCATCGTCGAATTTTAATCTTGATTTATCGGGTTTTTCGGGGGATGACGTGACAATTTATGTTGTCGATTTCTTTGAAAGAACCATATTTGAAAAAACTACCCGTGAATCTAAATTTTTAATTGATGGTTCAGCTTGGAGTTCTGGTAATTACTTGCTGTTGGTTCGTACCAAAGATGGTCGCACAGCCGCAATGCAAATTGCAAAACCATAATAAAAGTATTTTAACAATAATCTAAATTTTTAGAAAGTAATCACGTATGGATTTTAGAAGTTCTGAGGCGTTTGAGTGTTATCAGCAGTGGCTGAATGAGGATGTTGGAAATGGCGATTTTTCGTCGTTAGCTTCTATTCCGGAGGATGCTCAAGGCCAATCTACTTTGATTTTGAAGGATGATGGAGTAGTAGCTGGTTTGGAAATGGCTATAGCCTTTTTTGAATTTCTAGATCCATACGTTGAATTTATTGCCGATTATCAAGACGGAGACGTTTTAAAAAAAGGTACCATATTAGGCACTGCCACTGGATCCTTGCATTCTTTGTTGAAGGGAGAGCGGTTAATGTTGAATTTAATGCAGCGTTTAAGTGGTGTGGCTACTCAAACTCGACATATTGTTGACTTGGTCAATGGAACCGGGGTGAAAATTTTGGATACCCGTAAAACGACTCCCGGTTTGAGAATGTTTGAAAAATGGGCAGTTACTCAAGGAGGTGGTTTTAATCACCGTATGGGATTGTACGATATGGTAATGTTGAAAGATAATCATTTGGATTCTGCGGGAGGCATTACTACTGCCGTGGCTCGAACCAAGGAATATCTTAAAAAGCACAGTTTGGATTTGAAAATCGAGGTTGAAACGCGGAACTTAGATGAGGTGGCGGAAGCTTTAAAAGCCGGTGTAGACAGAATCATGTTTGATAATTTTACTCCCGAATTAACTCAGCAGGCGGTAAAATTGGTTAACAAACAATGCGAAACAGAATCTTCTGGTGGAATTACCATGAGTACGATTGTGGATTATGCTCAAACAGGGGTGGATTATATCAGCGTTGGATCAATAACGCACAGTGTAAAAGCCTTGGATATAAGTTTTAAAACCAAGATCAAATCGGAGTAATTCAAGGATAAGGGGAGTAATTCAAAAACAAGTCGGAGTAATAAGAACTAAACTTTCCTGAAATTCTGAATTCCTAAAATTTAGTCTATTTCTAAAATTATATATTTGTACACGCTAAAGGTCGGAAATATTTTGGCTTTTGTAGATTGTGACATTAATTACTTATTATGTCGTTTGTATTATTTTAAATTGTAAGAAAAACATAAAATGAAAAAATTAAATATTTTGTCTGTATTGTTCGTGGCTGTAGCCGCTCAGCTTCAAGCGTGTGGGAACTCAACTGCCAATACTGAAGGTTCGGATTCAACTGTTATGTCTGCTGAGAATGTTAATGCCACTAACGTATCAAACGAACAAACGATCGAAAGTCCGACTGATGTAGCGACTGATCCTGTTTCGACTGAATTAAAATGGTATCGTTTTGATGAAGGATATAAAAAAGCTGTGGCTGAAAATAAAATTATTTTGGTAGATGCCTATACGGATTGGTGTGGATGGTGCAAGGTGATGGATAAAAAGACGTATACCGATGCAGCTGTTATTGCAAAACTGAATCAGTCTTTTGTATGTATAAAATTGAATCCAGAAGTTGAAGAAACATTTGCTTTTGCTGATAAGAAAATGCGTTCTGCTGAGTTGTTGCAATATATTGGTAACGGTCAAGTAACAGGTTTTCCAACCACTATTTTTTGGACTAATCCCGGAAAAGACGAAAAACGTTACGTTCAACCTGGCTACCTGCCTCCTGCTGATTTCATTACTTTGTTGGATATGGCAATCCAAGCAAAAAAAGGTTAATTGATGGCGAGAAGAGCTAAATTACATAAGTTCGTAGAAGGACTTGAAATTGTAAGTGCGGGTGCAGAAGGACATGCCATTGGCAGAACGGAGAATCAAGTTGTTTTTGTAAAATACGCTGCTCCTGGTGATGTGGTTGATGTGCGTGTTGTAAAGAAAAAGAAGAATTTTATGGAAGGGCAGATTATTCGCTTCCATAAAAAATCTGAGCAACGAATTGAACCGTTTTGTGAATATTTTACCCTTTGCGGGGGATGTAAATGGCAGCACATGGAATATGCTGACCAATTAAATTTCAAGCAGCAACAAGTTATAGATGCGTTAGAGCGTCTTGGTGGAATTGAAAGTTTTGAAGTTGAGCCAATAAAAGGCAGTGTTAAAACCACAGGTTACAGAAATAAATTAGAACTTACGTTTAGTGAACGGGCTTGGGTGGTTGATTACAATCCCGAAGCGGAGAATCATCCTCGTGCATTGGGTTTTCACATGCCGGGTCAGTTCAGCAAATTGTTAGACATTGAGTTCTGTCACTTGATGCCCGAGTATGTGAATGAGATTCAACGAGGCATTAAATCGTACTGCGATGAACAAGGAATTTCTTACCACGATATCCAAAAGCACGAAGGAATGATGAGAACGGTTATGTTCCGTTGTAATTCCAAAGGTGAGTGGATGGTTTTGGTTTCCTTTTATTACCCCGATCAAGATGTTATTGATGGAGTAATGACTTATATACGAGATAATTTCAAGAATATTGTTTCTTTGGTGTATGTGGTAAATGAAAAGATGAACGATACCTTGTCGGGTTGTACAGTAAATACATTTGCAGGATTGCCTTATTTAACCGAATGGTTGGGCGACAAAGAATACCGCATTAATCCCTTGAGCTTTTTCCAAACAAACACGGATCAAGCAAAGCAGTTGTATGACATCACTGCGGCCTATGCAAATTTAACCGGAAATGAGTTGGTTTACGATTTGTACACAGGTACCGGCAGTATTGCTTTATATGTCGCAAATAAAGCTCGTAAAGTGATCGGAATAGAGTATGTGGAAGAAGCAATTGTTGATGCCAAAATAAACGCTCAAATCAACGGAATTGAGCATTGTGATTTCTTTGCTGGGGATATGAAAGATATATTAACCCAAGAATTCATAGAAACGCATGGAAAGCCCGATGTGATCATCACGGATCCTCCACGCGAAGGTATGCATCCATCGGTAGTGGAAAGAATTTTAGAAGCTACACCTCAACGAATCGTATATGTTAGTTGTAATCCTGCAACTCAAGCAAGAGATGCAAAACTATTGGATGAAAAGTACCGTTTGGTTAAAATCCAGCCCGTGGATATGTTCCCACATACCCACCACGTAGAAAATGTGGCTTTGTTTGAATTGAAATAGACCAGATCCAGTCCTAAACAACTTCGATTGTTAATATTGTAGGAATAATTAGTGCTGTTCAAATTAAAATGGCTTATATAAACAAAAGGCTCAAGCGACGCTTGAGCCTTTTGTTTATATTTAATTCGTGTTCTTAAGCAAAAGCTTGAGCTACAATTTCTGCTTGTTCAGCGTCGTGTACCTTCTTGAATCCTGTTGCTGGACTTGCACTGCTCTTTCTTCCGATATATCTCAAAGCTACAGGGAAGTCATAGCGATGTAAATGCAACCAAGCACCTTGGTTCTTAGGTTCTTCTTGCGCCCATACAAATTCAGCTCCTGCATACTTAGCGAAAATTTCTGCTAATTTCCATTCAGGCAGTGGATACAACTGTTCAATTCGAACTACCGCTACATCTGCGTGTTGATTTTGTTCTTTTTCAGCTAATAAATCATAGTAGATTTTACCAGAGCAGAATACCACCCTTCTTACTTTACCACTAACTTGATTATCGTCGATTAACTCTTGGAAATGCCCTTCGCTTAAGTCTGTTAAGCTACTAACGCATTTAGGATGACGAAGAAGTGATTTAGGACTCATTACTACTAAAGGCATAGTAAAGTCGCGTTTCAATTGACGACGCAAAGCATGGAATAAGTTCGCTGGAGTGGTGCAATTCAATACTTGCATATTGGTACCAGCGCATAATTGAAGGAATCGTTCTAAACGTGCAGAACTGTGTTCTGGGCCTTGACCTTCATAACCATGAGGCAGTAGCATAGTCAAGCCGCTGAATTTACTCCATTTTGCTTCTGCTGATGCAATAAATTGATCAATCATGATTTGAGCTCCATTCGCAAAATCACCAAATTGTGCTTCCCAAATAGTTAAATCTTTTGGCGATGTAGTGCTATATCCATACTCAAAGCCCAGAGCGGCATATTCGCTTAACAATGAGTTATATGCATTGAATTTACCTTGATTTTCGGCAATATTCTTCAATGGAACATATTCTTGCTCACCTACTTCTTGCTTGATAACGGCATGACGATGTGAGAAAGTACCGCGTTCAACATCTTGACCTACTAAACGAACGTTATGGCCTTCATTTAGGAGGGTTCCGTAAGCGAGTAATTCACCCATTGCCCAATCAATGGTACCATTTTCGACCATTTTCTTGCGATCAGCGAATAAACTCTGTACTTTTTTGATGGGTTGAATTTCAGCAGGGATATTAGAAATAGCGTCTCCAATATTTTTAATTGTTTTCAAATCAACAGCAGTTTTTGCTGGAATTTGAATGTCTTTTACTCCTGAATGCTTGTAGCCTTCCCAAGTGTTCTTGACAGCAGCAGGTGATGGTTTGAATTCGCCTTTAGCTTCCTCGAACTTCTCTTGCAATAAAGATTGGAATTGTGTTTCCATTTCTTTTGCTAAAGCCGCATCAATTTCCCCTCTAGAAAGCAATTGTTGCTTGTAGATTTCGCGTGGATTAGGGTGCTTATCAATCAGTTTATATAATTCAGGCTGAGTGAATCGAGGTTCATCCCCTTCGTTATGACCGTATTTACGGTATCCCAAAAGATCAATGAAAATATCCGAATTGAATTCATTGCGATAAGCCATTGCCAATTTAACCGCATGAATTACTGCCTCTAAATCGTCTGCGTTAACGTGCAATACCGGACATAAAGTCACTTTTGCAACGTCTGTGCAATAGGTAGATGTTCTAGAATCCAAATAGTTAGTGGTGAAACCAATTTGGTTGTTCGTTACCATGTGGATGGTACCGCCAACATAGTAGGCTTCAAGGCCACTCATTTGTACTACTTCGTACACGATACCTTGTCCTGCTACAGCAGCGTCACCGTGAATTAAAATAGGACAGATTTTATTTACATCGTTATTGTATTTGTTGTCTAATTTAGCACGAACCAAACCTTTTACAACGGGGTTAACCGCTTCCAAATGTGAAGGGTTGTCGGCGAGACGAAGATGTACTTTTTTACCTGCTGCTGTGTTTACATCAACACTGTAGCCCAAGTGGTATTTTACATCTCCTTCAAAATCGTCGAAATCACCACCTTGGAATACTTTACCTTCAAATTCTGAGAAAATTTGAGCGTAGGTTTTATTGAAAATATTCGCAAGAACGTTCAAGCGACCACGGTGTGCCATTCCCAATACGAATTCTTCAACGCCCAATCCAGAGCCGTATTGAATAACCGCATCTAACGCGGGAATTAATGCTTCTAATCCTTCTAAAGAGAATCGTTTTTGACCGATATACTTTTTATGAAGGAAGTTTTCAAATACAGTAGCTTGGTTGATTTTACCCAAGAAATGACGTTTCTCGTCAATGGTAAGTTCAGGTGTGTTTTGGGTTTTTTCAAAACGCTCTTGTAGCCAATTTCTTCTGTGCGGATCACGAATATAAGTGAACTCACACCCGATAGAACCGCAGTACGTTTTCTTTAGTTTTTCGACGATATCTTTCAATTTCGCAGGGCCAAGTCCTAACTCAACACCTGCATTGAACGTCTTTTCTAAATCTCCAGATTCCAATCCGAAGTTCTCAATATCCAAATTGGGAGAATACGTTCTTCTTTGGCGGATGGGATTGGTTTGAGAAAACAAATGACCTTTTTGACGGTATGCATTGATCAGGTTTAAAACATGTATTTCCTTGAGGGCATCTTCTGAAACTACGCCGCCATTTTCATACTTTTGGGTACCTAAATCGAAACCTTCAAAAAACTTTCTCCACCCAAAATCTACGCTTTCGTTATCACTTTGATACTGTTGGTACAAATGATCGATCGCAGAAGGGTCTGCATTTTGCAAAAAGGAGGTGTCTTGCTTGCTCATAAATTATGGCAAAATTACCAAATTAAAAGCGAAAAGGGAAATCCATTATTTGCAAAATTATTTCAACCAAATAACCAAGAACATTACGACAGAAGCAAATAAAAATGCGTCGAAACGATCTAGTATGCCCCCATGGCCAGGAAGGATGTTTCCACTGTCTTTTACACCTGCTTTTCTCTTTAATGAGCTTTCAAAAAGATCGCCCAAAGTGCCAAATGTTGCGATAAGAAATCCCAAAACAATGGCTTCTGTATTTGAAAATAATGGTTGTTGAGTAAAAATAAAATTGTTGTATGCCCATGCCGACGCAGCTGTTAAAAGGGCGCCACCAATGAATCCTTCCCAAGTCTTACCGGGTGAAATGGATGGTGCCAGTTTATGTTTTCCGAATAATTTGCCTGCAACGTAAGCCCAAGAGTCACTTGACCATACCAGAACAAAAATCATCAATGCTAAATAGGGTTGGTAATCAGTTGCTGGATTAAAGGGAAACACAAACCCTTGGGTTGGAATCAGAACAAATGTTATCATTGGAATGGTGATATACAAATGCGCGAACCATTGAATTGTTTGGCTGATTTGTTTACGGTAATACCATTGAATACCCAGGAAAAATATCATATACCCTAGGAAACTCAGCACCACCGTGTTGATATTGGTGAAATTGAAATAAGGAAAATGGGCTACTACAGTGAAAAGCACAGCTATAAAATAGCCAACATTGGAGATTATAATCAGTCTATTTTGAATGTTTTTCAATTTGAAAAACTCCGTTATGGAAAATATGCCAATAATATTTGCTAGCACATAAACGCCAAAATGACCGCCCGTAAAAATGAGTGAAACAATCAGAGCAATCATGGCGGCTCCGCTTATAATTCTTTGAGTGAAATTATTCATTGTATCTATTTGGGGATGTTTGAGTGGTTGATTTTTATTTTTTATTTCAAAATGTAAGTGATCCTGATGAAAAACATCTGCGCAAATTTCTTAATTAAAGTGATTTTGGTTTTTCGGGACGGGAAAGTTGGTAAACCGACATTCCCAATAAAAGCGACGCAGGAATGGCCATCGAAAAATTGGTGAGAATGGTATCAATATTGAAATGAATACCCGTTTTTTCGAAATTTCGTTGGAAGTAATAATGTGCTACTACAGTCACACCGTTGAAAATAAAATGTGCAATGGTGTTGTACCAAAGGCTATTATTTCGTTGAGCAACCCAACCAAATATGGCACCCATCATAAATATCCCCAAAAACTCAAAAATAGAAAAGTGCAATAATGAGAATACAAATGCTTGAAAGATTATGGCGGTGCGTTGTTTGCGGTATTGCCTTTCGCCTACTTTCAGAATGATGCCTCGGAATAGGTATTCTTCCAAAAATGCTGGCAAAAGAGCCAAAAGAAATACGCAAAATAAAAGTTCTTGCCACTGGTACATGTCGAGCATGTTTTCAAAAATCATGGTTCGTTGTTCAGATAATTTCCGGCCAACACTTAAAAAACTACTGGGCCATGGAAAGTACTTAGACCATTCGGTTAAAACGGCTACAACGGGCAGTGCGGCTAGTGCCATGATAATAGACCAGGCTAACTTACGGTTTGAAATGGATTGATTGTATCCCCCGAAAAAATTAAAATTAACTCGGTTAATCAGCGTAAAAATCACAGCAGGAATTCCCATGTAGGATACAAACTGAATCAAATTGGAGAACCGTGCAATGTTGATGGAAAGTGCACTTCCATCGGGGTTAGACGTCAAAGAGCTAATTGTGTCTGGGGATACACCAAACCACTTGCTAAGTATGAAGGTAGATAAGCCATAGCCTACCAGTTGAAAAACTAAAATAAAAAGGAGTAAAAAAGCTATTCCCCAAAGATTCATCAAGGGTTTTTTTAGGGGATTTTCGGATGGAGTGAACATTCTTCGTAATTTTGCACAAAGTTGGTAAAAATTGGCGACATAGCACTTGGAGAATTTCCACTCTTGTTAGCACCGATGGAAGATGTGAGTGATCCTCCGTTTCGATTTGTGTGTAAAGAACAGGGTGTGGATCTTATGTACACAGAGTTTGTGAGCAGTGAAGGATTGATTCGGGATGCCGCAAAAAGTCTTCAAAAGCTGGATATTTTTGAATACGAACGTCCAATTGGAATACAAATTTTCGGTTCAGATATTGAATCGATGGTAGAAGCTACTAAGATTGCTACTCAGGTAAATCCAGATTTAATAGACATTAACTACGGTTGTCCGGTAAAAAAAGTTGCATGTAAAGGTGCGGGTGCGGGTATTTTAACAAATCCAGAAAAAATGGTAGCCATGACCAAGGCCATTGTTGAAGCCACGCATTTGCCGGTTACCGTAAAGACTCGATTGGGTTGGGATGAACAAACCAAAAATATTGTTGAGGTTGCTGAGCGACTACAAGACGTAGGAATTAAAGCTCTTTCCATACATGGAAGAACACGCGTTCAAATGTACAAAGGGGAAGCGGATTGGACCTTGATAGGTAAAGTAAAAGAGAACTCGAGAATGCAAATTCCCATTTTTGGAAATGGCGATATAGATTCCCCCGAAAAGGCAAAAGAATACAAAGAACGATATGGAGTTGACGGTATTATGATTGGCCGTGCAAGTATTGGATATCCTTGGGTATTTAAGGAAATAAAGCATTTTATTGCTACCGGAGGTCATCTAGCGGGTCCCGATTTTATCGAACGTTTAAGAGTGTGCCGGTTGCACTTTGTTAAATCGGTTGAGTGGAAAGGTGAAAAAGTAGGGGTGGTGGAAATGCGTCGTCATTATGCGAATTACTTCAAGGGCATTCCCCATTTTAAAGAATATCGCACTGCCTTGGTAGGCGCAAATACTTCGGAAGAGGTACATTCAATTCTAAATCAATTGGAAAAAGAGAAATTTTAGAATTAATACACAATTAATTTTAAAAAAATCTTCTACATTTGCCTAATTGACACAATTACTATGAAAAAATTATTACTAACTGCAATTGGTGCTGCTTTTTTGGGTTTGAATGCCCAAACGGGTTACTATCAAGTACCTGGAACCAGCGCTGGAAACCCAGGATCATTGAATTCTGATGCTGAATACCCTCCAGGAGGTGGTTTAGCTACGGGTTGGTCGACTATCGTAACGGGTCCCCAATCACAAACATGGAGCAACGCACAATCATTGCCATTTACATTCAAATTTGACGGATCTGCGGTAACTCAATATAAAATTGGTTCTACAGGTATCGTAACATTTGATGTAGGAAGTTCTGCGGCTTGTCCATCAGCTACTCCTGCTGCATTGCCAAGTGCAAGTATTCCAGATAAATCAGTGGTCGTTTGGGGTGTTGAAGCAAAATTATCTGGTGACTATGTAGTAACCAAAACATTTGGAACAGCTCCAAACCGTCAACATTGGATCATGTTTGCATCTTGTACAGAAGCAAACTTATTGAATGGTTGGGCTTATATGTCTATTGTATTTGAAGAAACAACCAACAATATTTACATCGTTGATCAACGTGCAAACTGTGTAAATGGTCAAAATGCTTGTTCAAATAAGACTAAATTAACATTGGGTGTTCAAATTGACGGAACCAAAGCGGTAAGTATCAATGGATCACCAAACTATGCGATGGCTGCTACCAACGATCCTACAACAGTAGATAACAGCTATTTCACTTTTGCTCCAGGTTCATTGTTAGACAACGATGCATCAGTAGTTTCTGTGAATATGGAAGCATATTTGAAAAACACCAGCGCTCCATTTGCTATTAAATTTACTGCTAAAAACACAGGCGGTAAAGCAATTACTTCAGTAAACGCTACATACAGCTTGAATGGTGGTAGTGAAGTGACTGAAGATATTACCGGTTTGAACCTAGCGAGTGGTAGTACCTCAGAATTGACGTTCCCTACAAAATGGAATCCTTCATCTTTAGGTAAATACACTATTGCAGTAAAAATTAATTCTGTAAACTCTGCTGCAGATACTTTTGGTAAAAACACTGGTTCTGTAGATGTGAATGTATTGGATAAGTGGATCAAACGTAAAATCTTGAATGAGATTTACACTTCATCTACTTGCCCTCCATGTGCACCAGGTAATGCAAACTATCAAGTAGTTGTTGACGGTAGATCTGATCATTCAACGATTAAATACCAAGTGTATTTCCCTGGTACTGGAGATCCATATTGCACACAAGAATCTCGTGATCGTATGTCATACTATGCGGTAAATTCAGTACCACGTATGGAAATTGATGGTGGTTGGGATCAGAATGCTAATTCGTTCACTACTGGTTTGTACGATCAATACCAAGCTAAGCCTTCTTTCATTGAAATTACAGGAACTGCAATTAATACTTGGAAAAACACAATCACTGCAAACATCAAATTGACACCTGCCGCAGATATCGCATCTAGCAATTTGAAGTTGTTTGCGGTAATTACTGAAGGTACTACCTACAAGAACAAAAAATCTAATGGTGAAACTCAGTTTGAAGATGTAATGAAGAAAATGATGCCAAATAGTTCAGGTATGGCATTGAGTGGATTAACTAAAGATGTTGCTGTAGATAAGACTTTGTCTTGGACCTTCAACGGTAACTATCGTTTGCCTTTGGATGGTACTTCTGCTCAGCACATCAATCACGCTACTGAAAACAGTGTTGAAACTTGGGATGATTTGAAAGTGGTTGTTTTTGTTCAAGATGCTACAACTAAAGAAGTATTACAATCTGAGACTTTCTTAGTTGCTATGGCATCTACTGAAAGCGTAGAAAACAATGTTTTGGTTTATCCAAATCCGTCAAACGATATGTTCAACATCAATTCTGATGTATTGCGCGGAGAAGTTGCTCAAATTAGTGTGACTAACCTAGCAGGTCAGTCAGTTTACGAGTCTACTATGTCGAATGGTAAAGCTGAAATCAGCACTGCTGATTGGACAAGCGGTATGTACATGGTTACTGTTAAATCTAATTCAGTGAATTTCACAACCAAAATGATGGTTCGCCATTAATTTTGACTATAAAGTAAATTGAATGGAATCTTTTTAGGTTCTGTTTGTTTAAAGAGGCCGCTTTTTTAAGGCGGTCTCTTTTGTTTTAGTAACTATTGTTTTTGGAGGAAATTGTCTAAGATTTTACGTAAATTTGCAGTATAAAATTTAACATTCATACCTGCCATGTTATTGCGAAACATCGTTAGTAGGGAGGAGTTAAAGCGTAGAATGGAAGCGGACACTCGTCCATACACCACTATTTCATTCTATCGTTATTATTCTATCCCCCAACCCAAAGAATTTAGAGATCAGCTGTTTATCGATTGGAAGCCCTTCGAGGTTGTTGGTCGTGTTTATGTTGCTGAAGAAGGCATTAATGCTCAAATTGCTTTGCCTTCTGAGCATTTTGAGGAATTTAAGAATAAATTATATTCTATTGATTTTCTATCAGGAATTCGTTTAAATACAGCCATTGAAGAAAATCAGAAAGCATTTATTAAGTTGGACATAAAGGTTCGGCCCAAAATTGTTGCCGACGGAATTGATGATCCTACATTTAACCCTTCAGATACTGGGAAATATTTGGAAGCCCAAGATTGGAATTCTGCATTAGCAGATCCAAATACAGTAGTGATTGATATGCGAAATCACTATGAAAGCGAAGTGGGTCGTTTTGAGAATGCGGAATGTCCCGATGTAGATACGTTCAGAGATGAGTTGAAAAACGTAATTGATCGTTATGCCGAAGATAAAGAAAAGCGTATTTTGATGTATTGTACTGGTGGAATTCGTTGTGAAAAGGCAAGTGCTTGGATGCGACACAATGGGTTTAATGAAGTGTATCACTTAAAAGGCGGAATCATTAATTACGTTCGTCAAGTACGCGAAAATGCCTTGGAAAATAAGTTCAAGGGTGTCAATTTTGTTTTTGATCAACGTTTACATGAACGGGTTTCTGATGATGTTTTGTCGGAGTGTCATCAATGTGGTAACCCTGCCGATGTGCATATAAATTGTGCGAATACTGGTTGTCATTTGTTGTTTATACAATGTGAAGAATGTGCACAGAAGTACGAGCATTGCTGTAGCGAGGAGTGTCGCCAGGTAATTCATTTGCCGGAGGAGGTTCAGAAAGAAATGCGCAAAGGACGGCCTGCTGGCAGAATTTTCAGTAAAGGACGATTCCCTAAGGGGCGTACCCTTAGTAAGTCAACTGAACAATAAAAAAGACATCCATATAGGAATCCGTATTGTTTTTGTTTTTCTTAACTATATTCGCACAATTAACTAGATTGTAGATTACATTGGATCAGACGAATAAAGAATTGAGAGTTGGAGTGCGCGGAGGATTGCGTATTGTACTCGTTGGACTTTTGTTAATATTTGCAGGAGGATTGCAAGCGCAGTGGGGCAGTGGCGATGATGATTCGGGTGCTGGTGCAGCTACTGCTACAGATTCATCTGGTTCAGGGTCTGGTGATTCTGGGGGATGGGGTGGCGGTTCAGGCGCGTCGGAGAATGGTTCAGGTGAGTCTCAAGCCGTAAAGAAAAAGCCATACGTTCGTTTTACACCGCCTTATGATTCATTAAGGGAGTTAATTTTTTACGAAGGAGTTGTAGAAGATGAGGAATGTGAAACCTGTACAGAGGATAGCTTATTTATTCGTGCAAAACGCTACTTAATGAAGCGATATGGCAAAAAGGAATATAAAAAGTTTGTGGTTGAAGAAAAGGCCAACTCACTTATTTATTTGAAAGTAAAGGTGCCAATGGTAATTCAAAATGGGGTGAACTCTAAATCGCGTAATGGTGATTTGGATTACGTTCTGGTTTTGAGATTCAAGGAGGCGCGCTATAAATATCAGTTTGGTAATTTTGCTCATACATTGTTGCCTCAGGGTTTAAATAGCACCCAAGTGAAGACCTATCATGAATATTACATGAAGGTAAAGCGCGGCTATGAAACCACAGATAAATATTTATTGGCGGCAGATAGAGAGGTTAAGGCCATTGTTGATGGGTTAAAGGCGTCGTTGAAAGCGCCTTATGTGCCTGATGAAGACGATTGGTAGAATGAATTTTGGAGCTAAAATTAGCTGTCCAAAGAATTAGTTTCAAAAAAAAGTTGTGGATATCTTGTTATCCAATAAAATATTTACTATTTTTGCAACCCCAAAATTGATTAAAGCTAACGTAAAGTGAATCCGTTAAGTACATATAAAACCATTTCAGCGAACAACACAACGGTTACCAAGAATTGGTACGTTGTAGATGCTGCAGACCAGCCATTGGGTCGTTTGTCGTCAAAAATTGCTACGATTATTCGTGGTAAGCACAAACCTTACTTTACACCTCACGTGGACTGTGGAGATCATGTAATCGTGATCAATGCAGAC
>JACCDQ010630935.1_pt1 | contig 66472 bp, 107 predicted proteins | sample 7446031 | NCBI WGS metagenome assembly JACCDQ01 (sample SAMN15323442, study PRJNA562643) | freshwater metagenome | isolation source: river surface water | place: USA:Blue River Watershed | collected 2017-08-17
CAAACGGAATGCGTGATGGGTTCAATTCCCTCCGTCGACTCCAAGTTTCATGGGCATGTAGCTCAGTTGGGAGAGCGCTGCTTTCGCACGGCAGAGGTCGAGGGTTCGAATCCCTTCTTGTCCACCAGAATGTACCGCAGACGTAGAGGCAATGGGCCCTGCGCTGACTACGATAGCGGACATAGTTTTCATGCGGCTGTGGCGAAATTGGTAGACGCGCAAGCTTGAGGTGCTTGTCCCGCAAGGGGTGGAGGTTCGAGTCCTCTCAGCCGCACCAGACAATGGGAGACCCTGCCCGATCAGCAGTCCGGGAAGCTGCGGCGAAATGCCAGGGTGACGATGGAAAGACATCACGAATTCATGGGGGATTGGTATAGTTGGGAACACGCGGCCCTTGCAAGGCCAGGTCACCGGTTCGAACCCGGTATCCTCCACCAAATACGACAACCGCTGCTGATCGTTATCTTTGGACGAAACGCGGTCAGTGATTTTTGTTGTCATCTCTTCAACAGGGACGGAGGCGTGTGGCAGCCGATACGGTCCGGAGCCGTGTAGTCTGGGTTCAACTCCCAGGTCCCTGACCACATTCAACAGGGTAGGAGGCGTGTGGTAGCCAGTTAGGTTTGGAACCTTTCAGTCCTGGTTCAACTCCAGGTGCCCTGACCACAGATAAATACACCGCAAGCCGTTGAGTGAAGGTTATCATTCATGATGATCTGGTTCGACTCCAGACGAGGTTTCGATCTCGTCAGCTCCATCGGGGAGCAGCTCCTTCAATCGCTTTTGCTTGCACGAACATTCGGAGTTTAGCGCAGTCTGGTAGCGCATCTGCTTTGGGAGCAGAGGGTCGCAGGTTCGAATCCTGCAACTCCGACCACTAGAGCCAGTCGAGAAGGTGGGGAACCGCCCCTTGACTTAGCCGGTTACCACGAACGTGGTGGTGATAATGCCGGACAGAACGACATAGAAAGTCTGAGGTCGTTCTAGCCTCACATGGAGCCTGGTCCTCTGTGAAGGTGAAGATACTCCAGGACCCTGCGGGAATAGCTCAGTTGGTAGAGCGTCACCTTGCCAAGGTGAATGTCGGGAGTTCGAGTCTCCTTTCCCGCTCCAAATTCATGCGGATGTAGCTCAGTTGGTAGAGCACCTGCCTTCCAAGCAGGCGGCGAATAGTTCACGCAGGTTCGAGTCCTGTCATCCGCTCCATTACACAGCGAAACAGGTTGATGGTGTACAAGCCATAGCCGATGCGCTACAATAACATACGAGGCGGCGGAAGCACGACCTCTGGGAGTTTGTAAACACTCTCCCTCCCTTCTTCAAACCTGGAGCTTCAAATGGAACGTCGAGCTGCTACACAACGAGCTGGCGTCTCAGATTGGGTTGAAGGCGTCTCAGCTGCAAAGCAGCTTCGAGAGCCGATGCTGCGTCGAGACCCTCTGGAACTTCTGTCTGGTGTTGAGGTTCGTGAACTCGATTTCGATGTCGACACGATCCCAGCAGAGCTCACGCACCTCTTCAGGTAAACGGTTCCCTCGGCCACGGAGTGCATGTGGTAGTTGGTCTCTTGACTAGAAAGAGAAGGCATGGCGGTAGTTCGAATTCCGCTGGGTAGTTGCTTCGGACCCTTGGTCGCCTTCAACAGTGGCCTACAGAAGAGTGAGGCAGAGGTGATTGCTGGTAGCTGCTGCATAGAAAGCAACCAAGCTTGCCGTCAGGGTGAAAGCCTGGAAGTCGTGTCTAGCCGGAAACTGGAGGCGCAGGAATTCTGATGCGGGGTAGGGAAGTCTAGCCGTTCCCGCTGGCCTCATAAGCCAGAGATCGGAGGTGCGAATCCTCCCTCCGCTACCAAACAATGCGCGTGTGATGGAATTGGTAGTCTTCCCGGGCTCAGAACTCGGGGCCGCAAGGCGTGTGGGTTCGAATCCCACCTCGCGCACCAAGTTATGCGGATGTGATGGAATTGGTAGTCTTCGGACGTTGAGAACGTTCGGCCCATAGGGCGTGCAGGTTCGAATCCTGTCATCCGCACCAAACAAGAGCAACCGAATGGTTGATGGTTATCCAAGCTGACTTGCTGTAGGTTCGAGTCCTACCTTCCGTCGAAGGGCGGTTGTGGCGAAACTGGTAGACGCATTAGCCTCGCCGAAAGGCACCCGTCTCCGCACCTTGTTGCTCAGTATCATGCCTCCGTGGGGGAATTGGTAGACCCACCGTCTTCAGAAGGCGGCGCTGTAGTGGCGTGTCGGTTCGAATCCGACCGGAGGCACCAAGATAGTCGATCACCCAGTCCCTAAGGCAATCTGGGTTGGTTAACACGGACTGATGCCGTCCGTAAGGGTTCGAATCCCAGGTGATCGACTCCAAGTTTGACTGATGCCTTTAGCGAGGGAGCCCTGCACGGCGGATCGTTCTTCGGTACGTGCATCAAGGGTCACGCTGCTGTAGAGTAAGAGGACGTGAGCGGCAGCCCAGTCAATTCAACAACAGGGTAGGAGGCGTGTGGGAGCCGGTTAGTTCGGGAGACTAGCAGTCTGGGTTCGACCCCCAGTGCCCTGACCAAATGGAGACAGTGATGAACGAACGTGAGCAGTATCCCAATCTTCCAGCCGACGTTACCATCCATCACTGCAACAAAGACAACGTGATGCCAATCGAGATCGCCAATCGGGTGGTCGAGCTGAAGCAGCTCTGGATTCACGACGACGCCGTCGAGACGGAGGAGTCCAAGGAGATGGACGGATCGTACATGACGCTGGTGTGCCCTCACTGCACGCATGTCTACACGGTCTTCGTCGGAGATTAGCTCACGTACATTGACTAAATGCAAATAGAGTTTATCAGAACGCACGTTTTGTGCAACTCTATGTTACTTTTGCGGGTGTGGTGCTAGTGGTAACACGAGACCTTGCCATGGTTTAGTCGCGGGTTCGATTCCCGCCACCCGCTCCAAACACAAAGGAACGATCATGAAGCTCAGGAACATCGTCCTTGCTCTTCGTGATCAAGGACCGCCAAGTCGATTTCTACGGAACCTCCGCAAAGGTCACCTTTGGGGATTGATCCATCGGAACTCGCACATCAGCCAAGGTTCAGGAAAACCGAAGGTGATGTACAACACGAAGGCAACCGCTGAGAAGTCAGCCGCAGCGATGGCAAAGAAGAACGGGTGCTACTACTCGAACTACAAGTGCGTCTTCTGCGATGGCTACCACATCGGTCGCAATCGTGACAACAAGAACAACTGGGATCAGAACGATCCCACCGTCAAATAAATACCTGGGGGCAGTGATGGGTCACGGCAATCGCTGGCAGCGATTGTGTCTAGACGGGTCCGATTCCCGCGGCCTCCACCAAGTTTCATGCTGATGTGGCTCAGTGGTAGAGCACACCCTTGGTAAGGGTGAGGTCGAGGGTTCGATCCCCTCCATCAGCACCAAGTTCAATAGCGGCCGAGTGTGATGGTAGCACGTTGGGCTCATAACCCAGAGGACCTGTTCGATTCAGGGGTACGCAACCAAATGACCATGAAGAACGACAAGCTTGAACCAGGCGATCTCGCGATCGTTATCAAGAGCGTAGACGGCAAGGCCGTAGGGAAGATCGTCACCTGCATCAGCATGGACGGCGTTCACTCTATGTTCGGCCGGATGTGGCTCGTCGAGGCTTCATCCCCACTCCCAACAACCGGCGGCGACACCCTTCGTCGTGCCCACATGCCAGAAGACTGGCTTCGTAAGATTCCAAAGGACCCGCTGCCAGACGATGAGGACGCTATCGTCGATCACGGTGGTGTTGAGGTTCTGACCCAATAATCCTCGCTTAGCTCAGCTGGTAGAGCGGATGCCTCTAAAACGTCGGGTCGTCGGTTCGAGTCCGACAGCGAGGGCCAAACACAAGGAGACAACATGGAACGTTCTCGAATAGCTACAGTCCCGTGGACTGTAGCTCAATGGTAGAGCGGCCTCCTTATAAGGGGCTGACCTAGGTTCGATCCCTAGCAGTCCAACCAAACATTGCCCCTGTAGCTCAGTGGTAGAGCAACCGCCTTGTAAGCGGTAGGTCGAGGGTTCGATTCCTCTCCTGGGGCACCACACCTGGCCGGTTAGCTCAGTGGTAGAGCAGCGTCTTGATAAGGCGAAGGTCGTAGGTCCGATCCCTACACTGGCCACCATCCTGCGGTACGTTGACACCGTAGGTTGAGTTCGTAGTAAAATGTCAACTTGAACGCTTTCCTCAGAAGCTAACCGAACGGATGTTGGTTATCTACACTTATGGAAAAAGCAACCGAGGTGGTTCGATTCCACCGCGCCGCAGTGGTCAAGGGCGGCAATCTCCGACGCCATCACTTGTTGGCATCTGAGAAAAGCGTTTGCGCGGGTGGCGAAATTGGTAGACGCACCAGGTTTAGGTCCTGACGCCTTCACGGGCATGTGGGTTCGAGTCCCACCCCGCGCACCAAAGAATTGGATGGGCTCCCCTCGAAAGGAGCAGGTTAGTTCGGCCGAACGGTCCGGTAGTGGGTGGCCACCTGCGAAAGACATTGATGTGAACGGCGGCGAGAGGTTCGACTCCTTTCCACATTAGACCAACCATCCATTAGATCAATTCCGCCTTAGCTCAGTTGGTAGAGCAAGTGACTGTTAATCACTGGGTCCCTGGTTCGAGCCCAGGAGGTGGAGCCAAACACGAGACGGCAATGAGAGATAGAAACCCCAAGATGGACGAGTTTCTACGGAAGGTGAATGGCAGCGACCAGTTCGATGCACGCAACGTACTCATCGCCGTCCAGCAATCGCTTGCACCCAAGCCGCTAGCAGAGATCAAGGGCTTCTTCGGTCCGACGCGCTGGCTGTCCAACTTCCACTACGTCAAGGTGGTCTGGAACGGCGAAACGTACCGAACCACGGAGCACGCCTACCAGGCGGCCAAGCACCTCGACCCAGAATTCAGAGCCGAGATCGCGCGCTACGATCATCCTCGCGACGCGATGAAGGCTGGCAGGTCCAGACAACCTCGACCAGATTGGGATGACATCAAGGTCGAGGTGATGTACGAGGTCAACAAACAGAAGTACTCGCAGGAACCACTGCGAACTTGGCTCCTCGAAACAGGCGATGCCTACCTCGAGGAGACCAATAGCTGGCATGACACCTTCTGGGGTGTTTGCAACGGCGAAGGACAGAACATGCTCGGTCAGGTTTTGATGCTGATCCGAGATGAGCTCAGGGAGGGTAGGTCTGCTGGGCAGTAACGAGTTTCGAAAGCTCGCCCCTCGGTGATGAACCGGGGATGGTTCGATTCCATTACCCTCCTCCACCAAAACGTAAATAGGCGATACGCCCTCGTACGCTAATTGGTAGCGCGGACTGCCTCAAAAGCAGTTGGTTGTGGGTCCGAATCCCACCGAGGGTACCACTTTGCTGGAGCCTAACTTGCGCGCGCAGTTGAACCGAACAATGAAATGGGCAGTCGCAACGATTGCTGTCATCACCCTCGTATTCACCATCGGACCACGGATTGAAGCACAGCTCCTACCGCCGTTTGCGAGGGTCAGCGCGGCGCTGGTTGGTGTTGGAACCGACCACGTCGATGTCATCGTGACAGGCGTCAAGGCCCGCCGCTGTGTACTGACCTCCGCTCTGGGTGAGAGCGACATTCAGGGCCAACACATCAAGTCGCAGGTCATCATGCTGAAGGAAGATGGCACTCAGCTGCTGGCTGATGAGCAGCGCATCAACCTTGGTTCACCGTTTGTTCGGCGCGTACGCGTCAGCCCGGGCGGTGAACACGTCAGGATCATTGTCGAATCTCAGTGCCATCCGTTCTGGACGGTATCCCAGGTGATCGCTGAAATCTCAACCAAATGAGCGATCGGCACAACCGAGACATCGGTAAGAAGCGCGAACGCCAGAAGCACCGTGTTCTATGTGACTGCTGGCTGTGCATGCCAGGCAAGGACAAGAAACGCGTGGTGCTGGCGCGACAGACTAAATACCTCAGACAACTGGAGGATCGTCATGACCACCCCTGAAATTCTGAGCATCGCTTCAAGCCTTTTCGGTATCGTCTTCAGCCCTCTTGGCGCTTGGTTTGCGTACCGCTCCTACAAGAAGGGCCAGCAGGCGGTCAACGGCGCCAACGAACTGGCACGCCGCATGACCAACCGCGCCCTGTACCAACCTGACGGCAACGTCAAGGTTGACGTCGAATAAGATTCAACACCCGACCCATCGCAGGCCGACGAGGCTTGAGGAAGTTCGGGGCTGCACAGAGCAGGGATTGTCGCTCTGTCGGAGAGAAGCCCGCAAGGGGAGAACAGGTTGGTGCAGTAGCCTCACCAGGTCGCAAGACCCGCTGCCCAACTGAATACGTCGACGGCCCTATCACCCGCCTTCTCGCTCGTACGACAACGACTCCGCAGCAACACAAACAGTCCTCGCTGACGCGGCTCGCCGAGGGGACGGGTTGTGGCACCTAGGACCCGGATTGAAACCCGGCGAGGACTGACAACTGGACCAACTGACCGCCGGCCTGGCAACGGTTCGGCTAGTAAGCCAGCTCAGTAGATGGATGATGGGAGAGAACCAGAACCCCGGCTATGAGGTGTTGAATCAGGCAACAGGTTGAATCGTAGAGCGTACATGATACGATTGACCATCAGAACTTGGTGACGTGGCAGAGAGGCCGATCGCGCTGTCTTGGAAAGGCAGAGACCCAGTTAATCCCTGGGTCCGTGGGTTCGAATCCCACCGTCACCGCCAAACAACATGTACGTTGACATCCTTCTTTCTACCCTGATCAAGCAGACCCTCAAGTGCGGGCAGGAATACACCGGTCAGTGGGCACCTCACACTTGGTTGAGGGAGCACAGAACGGTGACGCTTGGCGTGCCGCGCCAGACCGGCAAGACCACTGCGCTGGTCAACCTCTATCGCTCAAGACCAAGCCTGTTCTTTTCACCGCAGCACCAGATGGGGGTTGCAGTTCACCTCGAACACCACATAGACGTCCTGACTCCGATGGATCTGCGCAGAGGGCAGTCGATCTTGTGCCAGCATCCTGTAGAGCTCATCCTACTGGATGAGTGGCTCGATTGGCCGCAGGGTCGCAAAGACGAGTTCTATCAGTTCGCGACCGACATGCTGATCAGAAATCAACTCAGCAAGGACGTCGTCATTGTCAACGTAGGAACGTAAATACACAGACAGCCGAAGCACGGACGGTTATCATCCATTCGAAATCCGTTCTGCGATTCCTTTGCTGTCATCTCTCACGATTTGTACAATCGATCGGCACCTCATAGTCTGGTTCAACGGAGGCCTCCTGAGAACTGGGGTTTGGAAGTCCGAATAATGCCTCGGCAGGGTTCTTTAGTGCGACGCCAAGCCTGCAGCAAGAGCTGTCGCCAAACTCGATCGATTGTACAAGCCGTGAACCGAACTGAAGTTGGTTATCCTCCGCCATTTGGAGGCTTAGTGTAGCGGTAACACGCCAGCCTGAAAAGCTGGAGACGAGGGTTCGAATCCCCAGCCAAACATCGACTTCTACTACTTGTTCACGCCTTCATAAATAGGCCATGCGCCTATACCAACTCCTCGAATCCGCTTCTGACGCCCTCACCAAGGTTTGGGAAAGTCGACCTTTCGCTGATCTCATTCGCTACCTTGAAGGTGGCAGTGAGGACAACCAGATGCTGGCCCGCATGCTCAAGTCTGGTCTGCAGAAGGCCAAGTCTGAACCAGAGCGGCTCTTCAGCTCCCTCAAGCCTCTCATCAAGGCGGCTCGCGCCGACTTCGAACACTCCAGCGTCTATCACAGCTCCCTTACCGCAGTCGTTAATGGAGTCGCTGACGTCGCTCTGAAGAACGTGCCGATGTTTCAGGCGCTGACGGCAAAGGTCGGTGTTGCTGATCTCGAACCCTTCCTCAGCAACAAGCAGAAGGTGCAACTCAAGCTCCTTCACAAGAAGCTCGGCCGAACCCCGGATGAGGAGCAGTACGACGACGAACAGGAGCTATTCGTCTTCATCGGACGGCCTACCTTCAAGGAAGTTCCGCCTGGTTCCGACAACTTCAAGAAGACCCTCGAGATTGAGCGTCTCATCAAGGTTGATGGCTACGACGCTGAAGCTCACCAGATGGTGCAGATGATGAAGCTTCGGGCCCGTGTACAGGGTGAGAACTCAGAGGTCTACAGCATCCGCCTTCCAGCCGGCACGATCACCAACAAGTCTTCTAGCGACGCAGAGATCGACGACTACCTGCGCGACCTCATCAACAAGCACAAGCAGGTTGTGCGTTAAACGCAAGTTCCAGATTGTATGCGTACACTCCTCGCCTCCCTCTTCCTCGCCCTCAGCTTCTCAGCACAAGCAGATCCACGGCCATCTCTGCCAATGGATCAGTGCAAGGAGCACCTTCCCTACACCGCACCGCACATTCGTCGCTTCGACACCACGAAGGTGTGTCGTCAGGGCTACGCGCTTGAGCACGACAACAAGGCGAAGATCCCGATCTGGGTAGCGTACAACCTAACACCCGCTCGCGCGGTTGGTTGCTTCGCCAGAACTGGTGACTGGGACGCCGAGCCTTCCGTCAAGAAGGGCTCCCGCGCAGAACCAAAGGACTATGCCAAGAGCGGCTACGACATCGGCCACATGGCCAACAACAGCGACATGCGCTGGGACAAGCAGGTGGAGCTCGAGAGCAACGTGCTGAGCAACGCGGCACCGCAGCTGCCGAGCCTCAATCGCGGCCCATGGAAGCAGCTCGAGGATCAGACCCGCGCTTGGGTTCTGGCCCGCAACACCAACGTTCTGGTGTACGTTGGTCCAATCTACGACACGCAGGCACCGTCAACCATTGGTGAGAACCATGTAACTGTTCCCAAGGCCTTCTACAAGGTCCTGGTTGATCAGAAAGCGAAGGAAGTATTGGCCTTCATCTACCCGGCGGTCGCTGACCGGGGAGCTCCTGGTGCCTTCAGGGTGAGCCTGGCCGAAGTCCAACGGAAGACCGGCATCAACTTCTACCTGCCGAAGGACATGAACCTGGCACCGCTCGATCTTTGGAAGTCCGACGCAAAAAGCGCGCGGAAGGCCAAGGATGTTACATGTTCCATCAAGTAACACTTTCACTGTTTACAAGAACGTAAATCAGGTTAGAATAGACCTGTATTCGGTGCTTCGCCCACCACCGTATAAATACGGGGCACGCAGAGAAGACTGCGGCAACTTTGTTCGTTTCTGTTTGACACTTTGAAAGGTTTGCACATCATGTCACTTTCTCTCATTGCCCTCATCCGTGACCACTCCGGCTCCATGCGTCCCATCGCCAAGGCAGCCGCTCGTGATTACAACGCGACCATCGCCTCGGTTCGCGCCGCCTCCGAAGCCACTGGACAAGAAACTGCCGTCTCGGTTCTCGAGCTCGGCTACGGTTCGACGTCCGAAGTGCGCTGCATCATCGACACCCAACCCGTCGGTGCCCTCACCCCGATCCCCGAGACGTCGTACTCGACCAGCGGCGGCACCCCTCTGTGGGACGCCGTCGGCATGGCCATCGAGAACCTGAAGCGTCACCCCCGCGCCAGCGATCCGAACACCGCCTTCCTCGTCAGCCTGACGACCGACGGCCAGGAGATGCACTCGCGTCGCCACAGCGCCTCGTCCATCCAGCGCCTGATGAACGAGCTCATCGCGACCGACCGCTGGACGTTCATCTTCCGCGTGCCGCGCAACGACGTTCGCGCCCTCGTCCGCCTCGGCATCCCTGAAGGCAACATCCTGCCGTGGGACCAGAACGAGCGCGGCGTCGCCGCTGCCCAAGCCGCCACCACGCAGGCCTTCACCGACTACATGAGCGGTCGCGCCAGCGGCATGAAGTCCACCACCAAGTTCTTCGCGAACATGGCGGACGTCAAGCTGGAGGACGTCAAGGCCGTCTGCACCAACATCGGCGCCGAGGTGCAGTTCCTGCCGGTCAGCCAGTCCGAGCACGACTCCCAGATCCGCGACTTCGTCGAAGCCCGCACTGGTGGCAAGATGCTGAAGGGCGCCGCCTTCTACCAGCTCACCAAGACCGAGCCGAAGGTGCAGGACTACAAGATCATCGCCGTTCAGAACAAGCAGACGGGCGAGGTCTACGCCGGCCCGGCCGCTCGCCAGATGGCGGGCCTGCCCCAGTACGGTGACTGCCGCCTGGCTCCCGATGACCTCGGCGAGTGGAACGTCTTCATCCAGTCGACCAGCGTCAACCGCAAGGTGGTCGCTGGCACGACGCTGATGTACTGGCCGAACGTCGGCAAGGCCTTCACCGAAGGCAAGTCGGCATGATCGTTGCAGCAGCCAAGATCGGACTGCTGCTGCTCGTGGTGTTTGCCTTCTACCAGATGTGGAGGTTCGACACCGTGAGGTTTCACCTTGACGAGTTCCGCCAAGATGATTGACCTCCTCGAGCTGTACGTGGTCCGCAACAACCGGACAGGCAGATACGAGAGCGGCTACGGCCGCAACTCGACGCCCATGCTGTACACCAAGACGGCTGCCTTCTCGGTGGCCGGCAAATTCAACAAGAAGTGGAACTGCACCGACTACGAGGCAGTTCCCGTCGAAATCAGGGAGAAAGCAAAATGACCAGAACGGTCGAAATCAACTTGGAGCCGGTCAGAAGCAGCCTGACCGACGACGAGATCAAGGTCGGTGACGAGATCATCTACGTGACGATGTGCACCAAGACCAACTACATCTCGCGCGGCAAGTTCCTCGGGACCAGGGTTTCCAAGCACACCTACATGACGCGCTGGGGTACCCCACGCGAAGTGACCAGCGTCACCATCCGCTACCTGGTGGAGCAGGCCGACGGTCGCAAGACCAGCCTGCACTACGCGCGGATGATTCCAGCCACCGCCCCAGCCGTTGCGCTGGTAGGAGCACGCCTGTGAGCACCTTCACCAACCGTCTCAGCCAGCAGATCAACCCTGGCGACAAGGTCGTCGCCATTGCCCAGGGTTACAGCCACGCCATCAGGGAGCGGGTCGGAACCTTCGTCGGCGTGTCCGCCGCTGGTAGCCCGCAGGTCCGCGTAACGCTGGAAGTTTGGGGCTACCTCAAGCCGGATGGCACTCGTGGCAAGTACGGCGACCCAGGTGTCAAGTACAGCAAGCAGACCGTCGAGCGCGTCTCGACCTACTACGCCGGCAGGGTGTACAAGCTCGCCTGAAGCAGTTTCCTTGTGGGGTTTTGAAGGGCACCGATCGGTGCCCTTTCTTTTTGCCCGTAAATATGAGATGCGCATTCAAGACATCAAGCCGCTGCAGGAGGAGAAGGAGCCATTCGTGGTTCGCCTGCTGCGACGCGCTCTCACCAAGCAATCCAATGTTCTAATCGACGCCACCGTCAAGAGCGGTCGAAAGCACGGCTTTCTGACGGACATCGAGGTCGGAACTGGATGGAAAGACGGACTTGGCAACAAGATTCCAACCTATCGCTTCGTCTACCATCGAGCCGGTAACGCCGGTCGTGGCACCTTCGAGCTACCAGCCGAGGGGGTCGACGACATTCTGACGCTGACGAAGGAAGACGGAGAAATCAAGGTCATCCACATCGACAAGATCAACGAGATGGAGGTGGCAGGAAAGCCGCCACTGTGGTTCACCCTCATGCAAAAGGGGCTGGCAGCGGGCAAGAAGTTCTACTTTGCGTCAGGCGCCAACAAGATCTACGACGTGCGGCCGTCGGGCACTGGCTATCGCCTACTCATGACCAACCGGAAAACAGGTGAGGGCAAGAACTACACGATGGTGGCTGACAACGCCGAGAATTGGACCCTCACCAAGTTCGAAGACGGCCACCGTCTGACGATGATCCAGAACGTCAAGAAGCCGGTGACTGAGGCAGTAGAGGACCCAGCTGTTTACTCGATGTTCCAGAAACTGCTTGCTGACGGACAGAAGGTGTTTTTCAGAAACCGCAGTGGAAAGAAGACACAGCTCCGTCATGCCATGGCGGGTGTTTCGACATCAGGAAAGCCAGCATGGTGGTTCTTCGATAGCGACAACTCAGCACACCGCAAGGCCATCGTGTGGAAGGTTGGTGAAACCATCGACAAGCTAACGCTCAAGAAAGACGGCGACGACTGGATGTTGTTCGACAAGACGGTCAAGCTGAAGGAAGAACGAGGCGACGAGCCAACGGTCATCACCCTCATCAACAAGCGCATCGCGCTTCAGGGCGCTGTCAACGTCGACATCATCCAGAATGGAAAGCAGGTGCGTGGCTGGATCACTGAACCGATCGTGCCATCTCCATTCTCTACGCCTGAGCACTTCTACTACAAGACGATACTGCACAAGATGACCGGCAACAGTCGCGCCTTTATTCTGGGAACAGACGCAGACGCGCTCTTCCGTGTGACGCAGCAGAAGGAAAAGAACGGCAAGACCACCCTCAAGCTGGTGAGCCGCGAAGGAGCGCAAGATGCGTCTAAGTGAGATGTTTGACGAGACGCCGCAGTACGTGCTTGTCGGTAAGCTCATGAAGCAGGGGCACGATGTCGAGCTAAGCGTCCTCGAGTATCAGCGTGACTTCACGCGCTGGCACAATGGCAAGATCATCGATATCGTTCACGCCACTGGTCCCAACACCAACAACTTCCTTGTGTGGTACGAGCGAACCCTCGCAAGCCATGGTATCTCAAAGACCATCAAGGACAGCGTCCGCATCCAGCACGCACAGTTCGCTCGCCTTCACCTCATCAAGATCAACGGCAAGTGGACACTAACAGATCGCAAACCGGAGCCAGATGATGAGGCTTGATGAAATCAGAAAGTTTGAGAGCATCGTCTACAACATCCTCGAGAAGACCGTAGACAAGGGCACCGATGTGAACATCGACCTTGCTCTCATGGGGATTCCAGTACATATCAGGCATCTTGCATACGGTGAGATTCTTGAGACCAACTACTGGTCGCAAGAGGGCATCGTCAACATCGCCTACATGGTGGGTAAACCTGGAACCCCAGAACGTCAGAAGTATGACTGGCGCTACCGCCCTCTGACGGGCGCCATGTTTGATGATGCCTTCACCATCAAGAAGATTGATGGCGTCCCAACGTTTACCGCGCGAGAACAGCAAGATGACTGACGTCCGAAAGAACCCACCGTTCGTTGTGCGGTTCATGCGCAAGAAGCTGGAAGAAAAAGAGACCGTCTTCATGCGGCTCGGCAAGCTGCTGTACGTGCTTCGTTCCATCGCGCATTCCCGCGATCCAAACTTGCGTGATCCCGTTCACGTTGACGGCGACTACTGGATCGGTTCATTCTCGGTAATCGAGGGCGGTCACAAAACCTTCCGCCGCTTCTATGACGAGGCTGACGGCATTTGGACGATCTTCAAGCAGCCTGAGGGATGGGAGCTGCAGAAGCGCGAGGTACCAGCATCGCAGCAGGTAGACGAAGCGCGTCGTAGGAAGATGGTCATGTCCGAACCGCTCGACATGAAGGCAGAGCTTCTGCTGTCGCTCATCGACAAGGAGTTCCAGAAGGAGCGCGGCATCCCAACGAGCATCAATCTGTTCGGTCGTGGGCTCTCTGGTGTTTTGACAAAGGTGCAGCGAAACAACGACAACACAGTAACGCTGTACACGCAGATTGAAGATCGCGCGACGAAGGAGATCTGGACCGGCACAATGACGGTTGATAACAAGGACCTGGCGCACATCAAGCTCACCAAGCAGGACGGCGTTCTGAAGCTTGTCGGTAGCAAGGACACGGCCTTCGAGGACCTACGGGAAGAGCGCGACGGCAATGAGCCGATGTTCCTGGTGATGCTGCGCAAGCTGCTTGCTGGTGGCAAGACAGTCTATGCGACCAGCTTCGATCAAGGCAACAACCCGATCCACGCGCTCGTGAAGGACGCCCACTTCAACGAGCACTTTGGCACCGTTGACGTTGACGTTGAGATCGACGGCGATGATGGTGGTGTCGAGCACGATCAGTACGGCTACACCGAGGATGAGGTAGCTAACCTCAAGTTCAAGAACGAGAACGACACCTGGTTCATTGTTGACCTGGATGGAAACCTGCGATGAAGCTGCATGAGATCAAGGACGATGAGCCTGAGCTGACCCATGGTCAGAAGCTCATGATGAGCATGATCAAGAAGACCATGCCGCATGGTCTCAAGCTGCGCCGCGTCGATGACTGGAAGAAGACGCACCGCGACGTTGAGGTAACAGGTGTTGCTGCGACAAGCGCAATGGCAGGCAACCCACTCCTACAGGTACGCGTCAATGCCGATTGGGAACGGCCTGCTGAGTCGAAGGTCAACAACCAGCTCATCAACGACGATGACATCAATGAGTGGACCATCAAGAAGCAGGAAGACGGCACCTTCCTGATGCTGCAGAAGAAGTACATCAAGGAGGATGCTGGTGAACCACTGGTCCTGAGCATGCTGCGCCGCCTCGATCCAATGGTCAAAGCGATGCGAGTCTACTACAAAAGCACAGCGCAGGGGGATAGGAGAGCTCTACTATACTCCTGGGAGATTGAAGAACCTTTCATGAAGGGGCATGAACAAGCTCTCGGTCTGTCAGTTGCAGCTCCGCGTTGGGATGATCACCGTCCATGGAAGGCGAGCCTTCTGTTTTCCAATCTCAACGACTACACCATCAAGTCTGAAGGCGAAGGCGACCAAAAGATCTGGATCATTCAGCCCAAAGACGGTGTGACAGAAAGCGCTGAGCTGCCGCTACTGGTGTCGATGCTCAAGCGTACCATTGCTGATCACTTCAAGAAGGGCGGTCCGCCGGTTAAGATCTTCGACAACGAGTACCACACCGAGCCGGTGAAGGTGAACGGCTACCAGTACCTACCATCTGGCGCGCTGCTTATTTCAGTGGTGGCGCCATCTACCGGCTACGTTCAGCAGCTGATGTACCCGAAGGAAATCATGGATGCAGGTAAGCTGTACTTCCAAAAGGGCTCAAACGGCCGCCTACTGATTGCGTCAAATGAAACTCGCTGAACTACTTGAGTCGGATACCGACAAGCCGTTTGTCATCGGTGTCATGCAGAAGCTCCTGGATAAGGGAGAGCCGCTCTATGTTCTGCGGTTCATGTCAGGTGGCGAGGAAGCAAGTCGCGTTCTCAACATCCACTACACCTACTCCACAGCCAACATTGGCGGTGGACTTCACATGGACGTACTCGCGCAGGGTGATGACGGCAAGCCATACAAGCGATCGCTTGATTTGGTGCACAGCGTCGGTAAGAAGGGTGCCGCCGAGTTTGATGAACGCTGGACAATCAGCACCGTCAAGGGGAAGAAGGTCTTCCACCTTCGAGACAAGAAGCAGATCATCGACAACCTGAAAGATGACATTTACTTCGTTGACGCAGTGAAGTAAAATTGCAGCAAAGGAGCGCTGCGATGCCAACATACGAGATGAGGGTTGAGGATGGTCTGCCCGAGCTGCATGACCCCGACGGTGAAGACGTTCAAACCCATGAGGTCGGTGAAGAACTGATCGTGACCTTCAGTCCTCGCTGGGCTGATCAAACTGGTTGGAAGCCAGGAGACATCCTCGAGTGGGACCTGCCCGAGGGCGGTGGTGTGTCCATTCGCAACAAGTCGCTCGAGCTCCGCCAGAAGGTCGATGCCATGCTGGCCGCTGGTCCTGAGCTATGAAGATCGTTTTCCTCGACATTGACGGTGTGGCCAACAGCTCTCGTTCGGTCATCGTCAAGATCGGTCCGACCGTTGATACCTCCGAGAAGGTTCGCGAGCTGTCGCGCCTCGACTGGGAGGACTTCCGCAATGGCCTGTCTCCAGATGTCGAGACCCGTGACGAGGAAGGTCTGGACTACGGTGTTCGCTTTGGTCTGCACTGCGCTGACCCAGTATGCATCGCCCTTATCAACAAAGTGCTTGAACAGCCTGATGTTGGGCTGGTGCTGAGCTCGTCGCACCGCAAGTTTCTGTGCCACAGCAAGGTACCATACGCCAGTCCTGAGCACCTGCGCCGCCTTCGCATGTACCTCGACGCGATGGGCTTCCACGTGCCTGAGTTCTTCAGCATCACTCCCATTCTTCACAGGCAGCGCGGGTACGAGATTGAAGAGTGGATGAACATAGCGTACGAAAACGGAATCGTCGATGACGGCGACCCATACGTCATTCTCGACGACGCAGCCGACATGCTGCCGAGCCAGCCGCTCGTTCGCATTGACCCAACCCACGGCTTCAGCTTCGACGACTACGCTGAAACCTGCAAGCACCTCGGACTGAAGGAGCCCGGCCTTGTCCTCCTCTAAGAAGCAGAAACCTAAGCATCCCACGATGCACGAGAAGATCGAGGTCTATGAGGCGCTGCTTCATGATCTCTACTTTCACAGCACCGTCACGATGCGGCACGACGCGGTGATGGACTGTCTCAACCGCATTGGGCGATGGAGCTACGCTCACCGCCAGGGCAACGGCGAGTTCTCCGAGAAGGAGCAGCAGGAGCTCGTCGATCACCACTTCTGGAACTTGAAAAAGCCGCTGTGAACATTGAAGGTGGCGACGTTCCAGTCCTCCAGTCAATGCTTGAGAAGCTTCTCAAGAAGGGCGTCGATGTCAAGGTGGTTGACACCCACAAGGTGTGGTGCGGTAGGATCATTGGCGTCTCAAACAGCGTTGCCAGCCCTGGTCTCATCGACGTAAAGGTCCTCAATGAGGAGGCGCTCGAGCACGGGGTTGAACACAAACACAGCTTCACCATTCGACAGCCTGAGCGGTGGAAGCTAGGGAAGAACGATCAAGGACAGTGGACCCTGTGGCCACCTAGAGCAAAAACACGACCAAAGAAGGAAGATGAATGACAGCACGCAACGACATTACTGGTGATGCACTGCGGACGAAGGGATCGACGGATGCATACCGCAGCGGATGGGACCGCATCTTCGGCAAGAAGGAAGAACCGAAGGAAGAGCCCGTCTTTCACCTGCGCTCGTACGGAGACGTCTCCGCTGCCGATATCGAGGCACTCGCAAAGGCGAAGAAGGAAGCAGAGGAACTAGCAAGACAGGAAGCCGATGCGCTGCGCCAGGAGTGGTGGAAGTACTGCGCTGACAACCAGAGCACTCTCTCAGTCGAGCTGTCCAGCGGCAACCTCGTCCCGACGTTCGAGGAATGGCGAAAGCTCGTTGGGCGCTGAGCCTCCTGCTGTCGCTCTGGGTGGCGACAGCAGGCGCGGTTTCAGCTGAGGCTTTCATCGTCACGACAATGGACGGCAGCGTTCTCCTGGAAAAGAACGCTGATCAAGCTCGCTCCATCGCAAGCATCACCAAGCTCTTCGTAGCCGAGCGTAGTAGTGGCCTCGATCCTGAGGAGCTCATCCAAATCACCAAGGAAGACATTCGCCATGGGCAGATGCGCTCAACTCCTCTCAAGGCTGGTCAAAGCTATTCTCGACGACACCTCACCGAGCTCGCCTTGGTCTCCTCCGACAACGTGGCGGCCATCGCTTTGGGCCGTCAGCTACCATCAATCGCGACAGACAAGGCGGAGCTAGTAGAGGCGAGCGGGCTAGATCCAGCCAACCAGTCATCGGCACGGCACATTGCGGCGGCTGCTCGAGAGCTCTACACGGGAATGGTTGGCGCTGTTTCGGTGATGCCGAAAGCAACGGTCGGCGACAGGCGGAGCACCAACCCGCTGCTTGACCGTCAAGGCTGGGTGTTCTACCTCTCCAAGACCGGCTTCATTCGACAGGCAGGTGGTTGTCTCGTCGTGGTGATGGAGGTCAAGAAGCAGCTCGTTACCGTGGTAATCCTGGGATCTACCAGCACCAAGCAGCGGTGGAACGACCTGATCGACATACGGCGGCAGCTCGGTGACGATGGGTTCTACGTCCCAATTCAGGTTACAAAGGTCAGAAAGAAGCGCCGTTAGTTACACTCTTGGGCGGTGGTTGATGTATAATGACTTCATGGACACACCAACCCTCAAGCTGCAGGCTCAGCGCATTACCTCCACCAGCATCGGTGGAGGTTACGTGCTATCTGCCTTCCGTCCCTTCAAGCCGACGCTGAAGGCCTTCAAGGACGTCGAGGGAACCCTCGCCATCATCGACCTGTCGGACGAGACCGGTGACTTCTCCAACGGTCGGACGTTCGAGATCGTGGAGGTCAACATCTCCGACGACGAGCGTGCGATGACGGTTCTGGTGCAGGCGTAAATACCATGAGCCTCCGTAGTTCAGTGGAAGAACAGCCCTCTCCTAAAGGGCAGGCCGCTGGTTCGAATCCAGCCGGAGGCACCACGCCCACCATTGGCGCTCTGGACAAGTCCCACCTGCAGCAGATCTACGAGCACCTGCTCCGCCTCTCCCCTGACGACAGGCGTCTTCGCTTCTGCACTGGAGCCTCCGACAGCTTCATTCACCGCTACGTCTTCGAGGTGATGGACCTTGAGCGTGACTTGGTGTACGGCGCGTTCGTGGACGGAACCGTTGTTGGCATCGCCCACATCGCCATCGTCAACGACACCAGCTGCGAGCTTGCCTTCTCGATCGATGAACCGTACCGCGGTCATGGTCTGGCGAGAATGCTGATGCGCATCGCGATTGGCACGTGCCATGAGCTCGGCATGAACAAGCTGTGCATGTCGTGTCTGCGGCAGAACAAGAAGATGCAGGCGCTGGCTCGGTCTTTCGGACTGAGCATGACCATCGACTTTGACGAGGCGTATGCCGAACTTGGCATTACGAAGTGAACATGGCCTGGCAAGACAAAGTGATTGAGAGCTTTCCTGATACCCGCATCAGCATGTGGGAGATCCTGGTACCGACGGTGCGCCGCATCGGTGGGAAGCCGTACACCACCCGCTTTCACCGCGTGTGGGATGAGAAGGTTCGCGCTATCGCCAACGGGCTCACCATCTTGACGCCGGCGAAGGGGCAGTGGGTCTCCAAGGAAGGCGAGCTCTTCGTCGAGCGCATGATCCCTGTTCGGATCGCCGCCACTCGTGCACAGATCGACGGCATCATCGACATGACGATGGCGTACTACGACCAGCTCGCCGTGCTGTGCTACAAGGTGAGCGACGAGGTGATCATCCGCCACGTCTGCGACAAGGGCTGCCAGTACGCCAAGGACGTCGGCATGGCCCCGGAACACTACTGCGGCAACGGCTGCATGTACGAGAAGGGACAGGCGTGAGGCTTGCATTCGACCCCCAAACCAAGGAACGGAAAATGGTGACACGAGAAGACGTCATGAGCTACAGCGCGATGATCGCCGGTTTCGGCACCCTCATGGCTGGTCTGGCGTATGACAGCAAGCTGTACGGCACGGCGACGGGTATCGGCATCGTCGCCGTCGGGGCGGCAGTTTGCGGGCTCATCGCCTACCTCCACACTTCCCAGAAAGGTTGAACCATGAAGCGCGACAACGGTCAAGGCATGTTCACGATGGACTTCATCAACGACATCTCGAAGATGAAGGACCTCGCGGCGGCGAAGGCGGCGGTCATCACCGCCATCGACAACTCGAAGGCCAACGACACCAACAAGCAGAAGGGCGTTCGGTTGGTGCACAACAGCCGCAGCGTCAACCAGCTGATCATGGGCATGGCCAACTTCAGCCTGTCGCACCAAGGGCTCAGCGTCAAGTGAACCTGCTGCGCTTTCTGCTCACGGCCGCGGCCGTGGCCTGGCTCTCGAATGTGCTGCCACGGTACTTCGACGGCGCTTGGGTGGGATGGCTTGTGACCGTGCCCGGCACCTTCATCCACGAGCTGGCACACTACGGCTTCGCTCTGCTGCTGGACGGAAATCCAGGCACCTTCTCCATCATCCCATCTTTCTCGGGCGGGTCGATGGTGTCGTACGGTCACATCACGTTCTCGCCCAACTGGTGGAACGCCGCCACGGTAGCGCTCGCCCCGGTTTTGGTGGCTCCTGCTTCGGTGTGGCTGATGGCGTTCGCAACTCGGTTACCCATTCTTCTCAACGTCCTGTGCATCTGGGCGGCGGCAGCCGGGTTTTACTCGGCCATGCCATCGGGTGCCGACATGACCATCGCGCTGAGCTATCCAGGTTCATGGCTCCCTGCGATCTTCATCCTGTGCGTCAGCCTCTGGATCTGGTGGAGGATGATACTATCAGAGCTGTCACGCAATCTGCGCGTGTAAATACCTCTGAGCCCTTCAGCAAGGCGAAGTGTTCAACTTCCTAGGAGAGTTCACAATGTACAACTCAATGGTTCTTCGTGGCACTGCCGAAACCAACAAGGTGCTGCGCAATACGTTCATGCTGCTGGCTCTCACCATGCTGCCGACGATCTTCGGTGTGTGGGCCGGCCTCGAGATGGGGCTGCCTGAAGCGATGGCCGGCAGCCCGTGGATCTCACTCGGCCTGTTCCTGGTCATTGCGTTCGCGCTGATCTTCGGCATCCACGCCACCGCTACCACGGCGCTGGCCATCCCGATCCTGTTCCTCTTCACGGCGGTGATGGGTGGTTCCCTGTCAGGGATCATCTCGATTGCCCTCGGCAAGGCAAACGGTGCCGGGCTGATCACGGCAGCCTTCGCCGGTACTTGCGCCATCCTCGTCGGCTGCGGCACCTACGCAGCCACCACGAAGCGCGACTTCAGCAGCATGGGTGGCTTCCTGTTCGGCGCCCTGCTGGCGATCATCGTCGTCGGCGTCTCCAACATGTTCTTTCAACTGGGATGGCTGTCGCTCATCTTGGCAGTGGTGACGCTGGTGCTCTTCTCGCTGTACCTGATCTACGACGTACAGCAGGTGGTCAACGGCGGTGAGAGCAATTACATCCTCGCGACGGTTGCCATCTACCTCGACGTCATCAACATCTTCAGCAGCCTGCTGCAGATCCTGTTGTCACTGGGCGGCGACGACTGACCCCGAAACAAGAGCAAGAACAAGGGCCTTCGGGCCCTTTTCTTATTCCGCTGGAATGTAGTTGAGCCACTGCTGCTTAGACGCCTCAGTGAAGCGCAGCAGACCACGGCGGTTGCTGTTGATGAAGTACGGCTTGTTTGCCCAGATCATGCGCAGCGCCTGTAGGCTCTTGTCAACATTCTGTGGGTCAGCGTAGAGCGGGTGCGCCCATGAAATCTCACTTGACGCCAGGATTGGACGGCCGACGTAGGTCGCGTCAGCAGCAACGATGTTGAAGGTCTCCGACATCGAGGTCTGCAGAAGTAGGTCACAGTCTCTCAGGCTCTGGAGGAAGGTTTCGCGATCTTCCCAAGGGTGTTCAACAAGCTCGTAGTGCATGTTGTCGATGGCACTGCGCGTGTTCTTGGCGATCGGCAGCCCGCCTTGGTCAGTTCGGTTGTTGACGTGAAAGCGCAGCGGCTTGCCAATTTCCTCGGCAAATCGAGCGGCAATGAAGGCCTGCTGTAGGTGGTTCTTGAGCGGACGGAAGGCACCGAAACACGCAACATCAAGGAACTCCTTGCCTGAGGTGTCGAGCCCTTCAAGAGAATCGAAATCTACTGGGTAGTAGTTAGGCAGGTACTTTACCATGCCAAGCGCCTGCTGCAGGTCTGGCATGTTCATGCGCTCAGCGTAGAACTGGATCTGCTGGTGGGCACGCGGTGCGTTCGGTGCGACGTACACCAAACCGTTCATGTACTGGGCAATCCAATCCATGGCGACGCCCTCGGACGCGAGGAACGGGATCTCAGAATGGATGCGAACCACCCAGGTGCGGGGCTGATGGCGAGGAATGGCCAGAAGCTCAGCGAACTTTGCAGGGGTGACCCACAGACCTTCAATGAAGACGAAGTCTGGGTCAAGCTGGGTAACGACAGCGTCAATCTCATTTGCGTCGGTCACCATCTCTACCGTTGATGGACGGCCATTGGCGTTGAGCATATCGCTCACGAACACGGCGGAGTTCCACATACCGGTTGCGATCTGATACGAGCCGCTGTAGCTCGGGTCCTGGTTGTAGTCCTCGCGGCGCTTTAGAATGAAGGTAGATGTTGCCATGAAAGCTCCTGCATAACCTGGTATTTAGGTTCCTCAGGTTGCCGGAGTGGTAGAATGAAACTTCCCTAAACTACTGGGCCACAAAATGCCTGTATTCGGTTTCATTGAACTCATCTTCATCGGCGTCTTCTTCCTGCTGATGGTCGTCGGCGCCGCGCTGGATCGCCGCTACAACGAGAGCCCCAAGTGGTGGATCCTCGGCATTGGCCTGGCCGTCGCCGTGGCCTACTTCTGGGGTAAGACTGACTTCACCACTATCTGGACGGCTGTTCAGGACTGGTCCTTCTGGAAGCCGCTCGGCGTCTACCTGGTTGCTGGCCTGGCCTACTCGGTGCTCGAGTTTATCCTGTCCGTTCGCAAGATGTCTCGCTCGCACGCTGACAGCTGGAAGCGGTTCATCTCCACCGTTGACCTCACCTACCGCCTGAAGGAAGGCGGCGACGGCAACTACCCGGGCGAACAAGTGGATGGCCAGTGGGTGCGTGAACGCGACGGCAAGCACTACATCCGCGTTTCGGAGCGTGGCGTCTTCGGCCGCAACGGCGAGGTCGAGAAGGAAGTGGAAGTCACGAAGGTCGTCTACCGTGACATCTTCAAGAAGGCACAGGAAGTTGGTGCCACCGACGAAGACAAGACCCGCGCTGCCAAGCTGCTGGCTGCCTACCTACACCGCGACGAGTACCGCCTGTCCGACCTGAAGAAGGACTTTGTGCAGGTGGAGCTCAACGAGGCCACCCAGGAGGTTCAACCGGTCGTCAACCGTGCCCGCCTGTCCGCCTTCATCGGTGCCTGGACGTTCCTGTGGCCCGCTTATGCGGTGAGCCTCATCCTCGGCGACTTCGTGGTCGAAGTGTTCCGCGTCATCGGCGATGCCTTTAGCAAGCTGGGTGGCCGCTTCGTCCGCATGACCTTCGCTGACACCTTCAAGGTCTAAGTAGACCGTCTTGAGAGGGCCTGCAGCGCAGGCCCTCCGTGGGCTTTAGGAAAACCATCATGCAGAACCCAATCAAAACATTCGAGGCAAACATCCAAGGCCGAGACTTCGTCATCGGTGACCTGCATGGTTCCTACGTCGTCTTGCAGAACATGCTCAAGAACCTGAACTTTGATCCGACGAAGGACCGCATGTTCAGTGTCGGTGACCTTGTTGATCGAGGGCCTGAAAGCCTGAAGACGCTCGAGCTGCTGTACGAGCCGTGGTTCCATGCGGTGCTCAGTAACCACGAGCAGATGATGTATGAGGCCTTCAACGGCGGCTACATGGGCCAGTTCTGGCTGCGCAACGGCGGGTTCTGGGGTGCCGAGGCGCTCAACACCTGGCGCAACAACACCCGCTACGCCACGAACGAGCTCAACAAGCGCGCGCCGTCGGACGATGAACACCGGCTGTTCGACCTCGTCAAGATGGTTGGTGAGCTGCCGTTCATCATCACCGTCAAGCTGACCAACGGCAAGCAGGTGCACATCATCCACGCCGAGCTACCACCGCTCAACAGCACCACTCCTCCGCTTGAGGCCATCACTGACGAGGTGCTGGCTGACCCGGAGAAGGTGATGGCGCTGGCGACCGTACAGTCGTATGACGGTGACTACTTCACGTGGGGGCGCCACCTCTTCTACCACTTCTACAAGGCGCACCTGGCAGACCTTGACAAGGTGAAGCGAACGGTTGCGTATCACCACGGCAAGGGAACGGTCTTCAACGACAAGCTGAGCCACATCATCAGCGGTCACACCATCATGCAGCACCCGCTGACGATACTTGGTCAGACCAACATCGACACGTGCGCCTACGGATCGCTGCACGCTGAGGCCTCCAAGTGGGAAAGCCTGACCGCGCTGGAGCTCAACACGTGGAAGTTCTACCAGGCGACAAGCACCGAGTTCCGTGAGGTGCAGCCGGTGGTGGTGACCGAGGCCGATCTTCAGCCAAAGCACGTCCCTCAGCCGCCGGCGGCCTAAATACCAGCTAGAACGGAGGGCCTCATGAAGACGCTACAGGAAATGACCGAGATGGACAGGATGGCAACGCTGGTCAAGAACCTTGACCAGACCATCAAGTCAATGATGGAGCTGATGAAGAGCGGTGTCGCACCAAGCTCGGAGCAGCTCAAGCAGATCTGGTTGGCTCATGATGCGCTGGGTGAGGCCTACAACGAGGCTGAAAAGGTACGGAGGAAGACATGAAGATGCTACAGGAAGCTTCGCTTGACGAGGCGTTCAACACGCAGATGAAGAAGGTTCAGGATGCCATCGACAAGCTCGGTGACATCGTTGCGAAGATGCAGGCAGACGGGTCCATGACCAAGCTCACCCGCACCCAGCAGATGCAGCTGCGCTACGCCGCCGAGGACTTCAAGAAGCTGCACGAGAAGGCTCAGTGAGGATCACCGTCCCGTGCTCGCTTGAGCAGGAGCTTCTCATTGAGGAGCACCTGCTGAATGGCAAGAAGCTCTTCGTCGCCCCGAATGAGCGGCTTCAGCTCGTCGCTTGGGTACAGCGCAACCAGCCCGGTTACAAGGTGGTGGGTGCTGAGATGGACCTCGAGAACGCCACCTGGCTGCTCGATCTGGAAGCTGTAACAGTTACAACTTGAGGTGTTCATTTGCCTCAAACTGAGGTATAATGGACACATCATGGAAAAGATCACAATCCCCGTCGCAAAGCCTCGGAACCCGCTGGTAGCAGCGGCCAAGTTCCGTCGGGCTGGTTCGCACCAAACCAAGCGTGATCGCATGGAACGTGCGCTGCGTCGTGAAGCCCGCCGCCCCGAATGATCAGCTTCTCTTCCCAACTCGTTGACGACTGCACGGTCATGCTTGACCGTGTTCTTACCGGTGAAAGCCTCACCTTCTTTGGTGAGGACGGAAATGGCCAGTACGGCCGCTCCACCTTCCCGAAGACCTGCCGGATCCGCGCCTTCAACGTCGACGTCGAGAGCTTCAGTGATGACTACGCCGAGATCGTGGCGTACGTCTACATCTTCCTGGATGGCTACAGCTCACTCGAACATGGCCACGCCATCACCGACCAAAACCTGCGCATCGATCTCAACCGGTTGCTGGCGAAGGAGGAGGTGGATCCGACGGCTCTCAGCTGGGGCGAAATTGAGAAACAGGACGACGACTACATCGTCCTCAAGATCGACGTCCAGAAGCTGCTGGCATGGTGACCTTCTGGCAGCGCGTCAAGGCGTTCTTCTGGTGTGATCACCAGTGGCGGTTCGTCAAGACCATCGATGAACAGGACCTTCGCTCTGGCATGAAGCATCGTTCCGCAATCTACATCTGTCGGCGCTGCGAGAAGCGCCAGACCTTGGAGCAACGCTGATGAAGACCTACCTGGTTGGTGGAGCAGTTCGCGATGTCTACATGGGCAAGACGCCCAGCGACCGCGACTACGTCGTGGTGGGTGCGACGCCTGAGGACATGCTGCGTGACGGTTACGAGCAGGTCGGCGCCTCATTCCCGGTGTTCCTGCACCCCGTCACGGGCGAAGAGTACGCGCTGGCCCGCACCGAGCGCAAGGTGGGTGAAGGCTACCACGGCTTCGAGACGAGCACCGACGGCGTCACGCTGGAGGACGACCTGTCGCGGCGCGACTTCACGATCAACGCGATGGCCATCGACATGGACAGCGCCGAGCTGGTCGACCCGTTCGGCGGCCTGCGCGACATCAAGGAGCGAACGCTGCGTCACGTTGGTCCGGCCTTCCGTGAGGACCCGCTGCGCGTGGTTCGGATGGCCCGCTTCCTGGCCCGCTTCCCCGGCTTCACCGTCGCGGATGAGACGTTCTTCCTGGCCCAGGACATGGTCCGCAAGGGTGAGCTGAACGAGCTGCCGTGGGAGCGCTTCGCTGCCGAGATCAGGAAGGTACTGGACACCTGCACGCCCGATGGCTGCCACACCTTCTTCGAGGTGCTGCACCACCTGCGCTGCAGTGAGTACGTCACGTTCTTCGCTGGGCAGAACCTGATGCTGGCTGCGAAGGCCGCCAAGGTGGCGCGCGGCAACATCAGCGCCAAGCACGCGCAGGCGACGATCTTTGCGGCTGTCGCCTTCAACGAGGCCGAGCGAGCTGAGCACGTTGGCGGTTCGGTTGCACGCGACGTGCGGCTGCTGCTGGACCACATGTTCAGGACGCCGCCCAGCGTTCAGTCGATGTACGACTTGCTGAAGCACAGCGGCGCATGGAACACGTCTGAGACCTACGAGATGCTAGTGAACTCCCTGCAGATGGAGGCCATCATGGGTCGGATGTACTCGTTCACCGCCGGCGCGGTGATGGAGGCAAAGCACCTGACGACGCCACTGGCGCAGCTAGGTGCCAAGCTGGCTGGGGATGGGGTCAAGGGTGCTGCCATCGGTGAGGCCATCAAGGCTGCCCGAATGGAAGCGCTGAAGACGCTCAACCTAGGTTTGCTGTAACACGTTCACGTACAACTAGGGTACAATAGCCCTATCAACACTGGAGAAGCAATGTCCCGTCAATCGAAGAATGCCCGCAACCTCGCCAAGGCTCGCCAGATCACGGCGATGCACAAGAACGGGGAGAAGGGCCCGGCTCGTACCGGTTCTTCCAAGAAGAAGAACGCGTGGTGGCAGGTCGGCAACGGCAGCTACACGACCTTCGTGAAGGGCAAGCCGAAGCGCGGCCGTGACGAGGCCTCCACCGAGGCATGACGACCGACTTCTGGGTGTACGTTGCACCCGGGATCATCGCGGTGATCCTCGTGATCGCCGCGTTGCTCCTTCCAAAGGACAAGCAATGAAGACCTTGAAGTTCAAGGACAGTGGCGTGCTGTGGCGGCTCGCAACGACCTACGGCCCAAGCTCAGACTGGGCGCTACGCGGTGGCACCGACATCTGCACCTACACCCGCTCGGTGCTGATTGGCATCTTCATGGTGCTGGTGGTCATCGCTGGCGGATCGCTGGCTGGCGCCATTGTCATCGACACTCTCATGTTCTGGGCGTTTCGCTTGATGACGGTAGGGCCGATGGAAATGGGTACCCTGGCGTTTCTCGGTACCTGTCTGTTCATGTTTGCCACCGTCTGGGTCGGCGTCACGCTGATCTTCGACACCGTGAGAGGTGGCGTACGTAGGATCCGAAACATGGCTCCGGCAGAACCTGGGCCAGTGAGGCAAATGTACCGTGCGTGGAAGGACAAGTACTGCGCGCGAGTGATCTTCGGAGATGACAGTGCTTCGTGAAATCTGTGATGTCTTCAAGGAGGCATACCGCCGTGGGTGGATCACCACACGAGACGGCAACGCCTCCTATCGCCGACCAGAACAGGACTGGTTCTACGTCACACCATCCGCCGTCCGCAAGAACGAGATGGTGCCCGACATGTGCATCAAGCTCGACATCGACGACAAGGGCTGGTCACGTGACCGCTGGCTTGCTGCTGATGATGGGCTTCTCAAGCAGCAGCTCAACCGTGGTCTCAAGCCGACTGGAGAGCTGCCAATGCACTGGTACCTCCAGCGAGACCTGAGCAAGGCGCAGCATTCGCGGGTGGTTCTTCACCTTCACCCGACGCACGTCATCGCAGCAACTCGCTACTTGATGGAGCGCCCGTCGGATCGTTACGACCGGTCTGACGAGCTGAAGCGACTGTGTGAGCAGTTTCCTGAGATCTTCCGCTACACCAAGGTTGGCAAGATCCTCGGGTACGTTCCGCCCATCTCGCAGGCACTGGCTGACGGTGTTGAGCAGATCATGCTCAATGGCGGCAACGAGCTGCTGTGCGACGTCATCGCGATGGACAAGCACGGTGCCGTGTCGGTTGGTTCGGATCCGTGGGAAGCGTTTGAGCACATCGAGCGGTTGAACCACGTATGCGAGATCTTCCTACTCTCAAGGTAAGTCACCCGGTATCCGTCGTGGCCCTCATTCCCAGCGCCGAGATGCCGTCAGCACGACGGCTTCACATTCGACTTGCTCGAACCGGCGAGGAGATCATCACGAAGTTTTGGACCAGCGCAGACGCTGACGGTAGGCTGTTCATACCGCAGAAGCTGGTGTTTGATGCAGATTGGATCTTTGACCTCGATCTGGGTCAGGTCCTCAAGAACAAAACTGGGAGGAACCGCCTCATCCCACTGGGAGTGGCTGAGGTGGAACGGAGCTGGTTGGGAGAACGTGGGTACATGCGCATGCGTCGACCTGCTGTTCCTCAACCTACGCGAACTGTTGTTTGACCTGTAAGCAGCCGACATAATCGGCAACAAGCGAGTTATGATGTCAATGTCGCCAAGGCGTTGGCACACAACTCACCCTAGTCAGTCACTCCACACAAAGGAGATCCCCTTGAAGAAGACACTTCTGGCCCTCGCGGCCGCTCTCGTGGCAAGCTCAGCATTTGCTCAGGGCTCCACCCAACCGACGACACCGTCGGTTCCTTCCAGCACCGTCGTGGTGACCGGCACCGGCACCAACACCGTGACCTCATCGACTGGTGCAAGCGCCAGCCTCGTGGGCGTCGGTTCTGCTCGCAGCACTGCCACCAATACGCAGTCCGCGCTGTCGTGGGTTGCAGGTTCTGGTAGCCTGACCTCGGGCACCGGCGGTGCTACGATCACCCTCGAGAACTGCGATCCCGTGAACGTGTCCGGTACCCTGCTGAGCGGCAGCGTCCTGTCCAGCGGCGGCATCCAAGTTTCTGGCTCAAGTGCCGCCAACGTCACCACGACCGGTGCCGGTACTGGTGCAGCCCAGGCGCTCGGCAGCTCATTCGCTTCTGTCTCGGGCATCACCACCCTCACCAGCCCCAACATGAACCTGTCTGCTGGCGGTGACGCGGCTGGCGTGGTTCAGACCAACACCGGTGTTGTTTCCGCAGGTGGCACCAACCCATCGACGGCCAGCGGCATCTCATCGGGTTCGCTGGCGGCTGGCTGGAACTCGTCGCAGACCGGAACGCTCCTGTCGTTCAGTTCGAACGGCCTGACCGGTGATCTGAAGAACATCAGCTCAACCTCGCTCGCCTACGTCGGTGGCATCCCGACCCTCGTCAACAACGGCGAGTGCGAGGGCACCAAGTGCATCAGCGGCGACAGCATCTCCATCGGCGGCCTGACGTATGTTGCCGGCGCAGCAAACGCCACGACGGGCACGAACGGCGGAAGCGTCACGAACGTGCTGACCCTGACGAACACAACCGTGATCACTCCTCCGGGTGGTGGCAACGGTGGCGGTGGCGGTGGCAACGGCGGTGGCAACAACTGCAACAACGGTGCCGGCAACGGACCGAACTGCACCCCGGGCAACAGCAGCGGCAACAACAGCGGCAACGGCGGCCCGAACGGCGATCAGCCAGGCAACACCTGAGCATGACAGGGAGCGTGCCCTGGGCACGCTCCCTCCATCCATCATCAACTTTAGGAAACTTTCAACATGAAGAAAATTCTCTCACTTGTGTTGGTGATGGCTGCGCCTATCGCCTTTGCACAAACACCAGCACCGACGCCTGCCGTCCAACAGCAACAGACATCGACGTCTACCTCCCAGTCAGATGCGTCAAACGCTGGGAACAACCAGACTGTGACTGGACCCACCATCATCGTCAACACGGGTTCGCCGGCTGACACTCGTGATGTACTGCCACCGCAGACCATCAATCAGAACGTCACGCAAACCGGTGATACCACCAGCCGAGTCATCCAGTCTGGCACCACCACGCTGAAGAACGTGCCTTCCGTCAATGCTGCACCGCTCACGTCTTCGAACGACACCTGCATGGGTTCGACGTCTGGTTCGGTCAACGTCGCCGGCTTCGGTGCTGGTCTCGGTACCACGTGGACGGACCAGAACTGCAAGATGCTGAAGAACAGCCGCGAGCTCTGGAACATGGGCATGAAGGCTGCCGCCCTGGCGCTGATGTGCACCGACGCGGCCAACCGTGAAGCTCTTGAGCTGACTGGCTTCAAGTGCCCGACGCGCAAGCCTGAGCAGCAAGTCGTTCAAGGCAACGGCGAGCGCTACACCGACCCGATCGTCCGCGCCCGTCTCGGCCTGCCGCCACTGCAGTAAGGAGGACCTACCATGAAGAAGCTCACAGTAGCTCTTCTGCTGGCTCCTCTTCTCGCGATCGCCAACACGAACGCGGTGGACGAAGGGAAGCCGCGAGCAGATCGCACCAAGAACACGCCGATCCCGGCTGGAGCAACGGTGGTGATGCGTCACCAGCTCGGCTCGGGTACCCCCGGGTTTGTCGGCTTCGAGCCGGCAACCCATCTGGGTGAAGGCATCTATCACGCACCGCAGTACATGCCGGCGTACCCAACTGCTGCCGCAATCTGGCCCCGCGTTGTCGAGGTGGAGTGCGAGAAGCAGGACCGGTACTTCGTGTGCAGTGGCTACGACTGGCTGCCAGCCCTGGGCCGTGGAGAGTACCTCTACATCCGCCCAAGCGTCAAGGAGCCGATCGTGGTGCCGCCGCCTGTGGTCGTTGAGAAGCAGGTGCCGGTGGTCGTAGAGCGCAAGGTCTACGTTGAAGTGCCGGTAAAGAAGAAGGGTGAGTAAGCATGATCGTCGTTGACCTAGCGTTGGCGACCATCTGCTTCCTTCAGGGGGCCGAGCAGGTGTGTCACAACGCACTCGTCGGCCCCTCAACTCCTCGAGGTGAGTTCTCCCTCGTACAGCGGCTCACCAAGGATCCAGGCTACGGTGGAGATGTTCTCCAATTCGCCGAGGATACCAAGCAGGTGTATGCCATCCACCGTGTGTGGACGCTCAAACCAGAGCAGAAGAGGCTACAGCGGCTGGTTTCCGGTGATCCGAAGCAGCGAAACAGCATCACCAACGGCTGCATCAATGTGGATCCGGCGGTGTACCAGAAGCTGATGGACTGCTGCATCGACCACAAGCTGATCGTCAAGTAAGTCTCCCCAGAGGTCGCAGGCCTAAATATGGCATGCAACCAGGAGACTTATCATGAAGAAGGCCCTCATCGTCGGCATCAACTACGTAGGCACCCCAAGTGAACTGCGTGGCTGCATCAACGACGCAAACAACATGCGCGAACTACTGGAAGCCGAGCTTGGTTTCGAGGAGTTCAAGATGGTCCTGGAGAAGGACGCCACCACCCAAGGCATCATGGACGGACTTCGCTGGCTGGTGGCCGGCGCGGCACCAGGAGATGTCCTGTTCTTCCACTACTCCGGCCACGGTTCGCAGATCCGCTCGAACATCGAACCTGATGGACTGGACGAGATCATCTGCCCGATCGACCTCAACTGGCGCGACAAGGTCATTCGAGACGACGACATGAAGGCAGTGCTCAACACTGTGCCGAACGGTGTCAACCTCACCGTCTTCCTTGACTGCTGCCACTCAGGCACCGCCCTCGACCAGGAAGGTTCGCTCTACGAGGCTGCCAAGGTGCAGCTCCACCAGGAGAAGCCACTCGTTGAGGCAGGCGGTCGCTTCATGCCGATGCCTGCCGAGGTAGAGCAGTACATCGCTGAGGAAGGTCTGCAGATCCGCCAGTTCGTGACCTCACGCGACATCAACCGCTCGGCTCTGCTCATCGCTGGTTGCGCCTCGCACCAGACCTCAGCAGATGCCTTCCTCGAAGGGCAGTTCCAGGGCGCCGCCACCTGCTCGCTTCGTCAAGCCCTCAAAGCTGGCAAGGACACGTACCGCGACATCGCGGACTTCATGACGACGTTCATGACCAAGGGCGGCTTCACGCAGCGCCCTCAGCTCGACGGCCACCCATCACTGTACGATCAGGTGTTCCTTGAGCCATGGGGTACCCTCTTCGGTACGCCGACCCAGACGCCAGCACCGGGAACATGGACACCACCAGTAGAAGCTCCAGCTCCAGCTCCAGCTCCAGCTCCAGCTCCAGCTGTTGTGCCAGCTCCAGTAGTTGAAGACACGAAGACGGACATGTCAACGCTGCTGGCCATCGGTGCCGTCATCCTGGCAATCATTGTCTACGCTTTCGTGTCGTAATCTAATCGACATCTACTGACACCTCGGTGTCCCTCTGTGGTAGAATATACCATAGTCGGACACCGAGTTGCTTATGGGTTTCATTCGCGTGGTTGAACGTTCAAAGCCAAAGAGAAAGCCGGGCTGGCAGCAGAAGCAGGCCGAGTACCAGGCTTGGCTTGATCGCATCAACGGACAGAAGACCAACTTCAGCGCCAGCAACCGCACCAAGGTGGTGAAGGCGCCGGTGAAGGAGACGACACCGTCTACCACGGTTTCGACCTTCCTGCCCAAGTCGTTCGAGGCGTTCAAGGGCGGTGGCACCGTCAAGGTGGCTCGTCCTGAGCTCGAGTACGCGGACGATCCAGAGATGCTGGAACGTGAACTTCGGGCGCGTGAGCGCAAGTTCAACGTCGCTCCTGCCTACAACAAGGGTGGTGACGTCTTCGTGACTGAGGAAGAGCTGTCCAACCAGCTCAAGGGCAACAAGCGCCGTGTGTGACGGGAATAAATAGCTTGGAGACGCCGAATGGGTCTCCAATTCACCGGGTCGCCCTAGCGGGACCCACATCGTAACTCGCTTCAATGAAGGAGAAACTTCTATGACACGTCTGTCACTTCAACCCCTCAACGACCGCTTCCTCGGCTTCGATCGCCTCTTCGGCGACATCGACCGCGTGCTTGCTGGCGCACAGTCCACCGTCGGTGGGATGGGCTTCCCTCCGTTCAATCTCTACAAGGAGCAGACGGGGTACTCGATTGAGCTGGCTCTTGCCGGCTACAAGAAGGAAGACATCTACGTCAGGCACGACAAGAAGAACGGCACCCTCACCATCGGCAGCGATGGCGCACCGCAGGATGTACCAGAAGGGCGTGAGCTCCTGAAGGGTGGCATCGCTGCTCGTGCCTTCGACCGCGTCTTCACCGTCGCCGACAACCTGGTTGTCAAGGGCGCCGAGATGAAGGACGGCCTGCTGACGGTGCAGCTCGAGACCGTCGAGCGTGAGGAAGACAAGCCGCTGCTCATCACGGTCAAGTAACCCACCCTTCCATACCCAGAGAGGGGTCTCAGGGCCCCTCCTTTCAACATGCAGACACTGAGCCAGAGAGCGAAAGACTTTCTCAAGGGCACCAGGCTCGAACTGGTTTCCAGTGAAGCTGCAGCTGCAAGAATGGCGGTGTGCGAACCCTGCCCGTCATTTGTTGCCCTCACCAAGCAGTGCAGTCAATGCGGCTGCCTCATGGAAGTCAAGACCTATCTTCTCAAGGCCGTTTGTCCTCTAGGGAAGTGGTAGCATGCTCGTCCTTCGAAATGCTATCACCCGCCCGTACTGGACGTCAATGCACGGCTACGTCCTCAATCGGATGCGGAGCTGCGTTTCGGAGAAGGTGGCACCAAAGGTGTGGCGCATGCAAAGCGGCCAGACGCGGCGCATCTACTACATCTGCGACGACGCCGGATGGCCGGTATCATGGCTCTACCTGACGCAGCGCAAAGGGTGGGCTGCCTGGGAGGTAGCGCAGATTTGGACCTTTCCAGAGCATCGAGGGAAGGGCCACGCTGAAACACTGTACAAAGCCGCCATCAACAGCGATGGCATCCTGCTGGCGTCAGGCAACCTCCACACACAGTACTCTCAGGCAATGTGGCGCAGCTTCATTCGGCGCCGCCTCTTCAACGTGTGGGCACAGGACTTCAAGAACCTCACCTCTACCGCCCTTGTGGATATTGAGGAAGATGAACTCGAGTGCGAGCTGCCGATCTACATTCAACCAAGCTCGTGGAAACGACCGTCAACTGACGTGCGTCTGCTGGCCCTTCGAAAGGACAAGAAGTGACACCCACCTCAATCGAAACCATGACCGGCAAGTTTGTTGATCTGGTCAATCCGGACCCAGCAACAATCGACATTCGTGACATCGCTTGGGCTACCAGCAGGATGCCGCGCTACGTGGGCCACACCATTTCGGCGCTACCGTACACCATCGGCCAGCACTCCATCTTTGTTACTGAGCTGGCCATCGAGCTCTTCAAGAAGGACGGGGTGCATGATCTACGGCGCTCGTTCTTCCAGTTCATCGATGAAAAGTACAGCCACGATGCCGACTTCCGAGAAGAGTGCTGCAGGCTGCTGTCAAACCCACCACATGCCACCATGCTGCTCGAGCTGCTGATGCACGATGCGTCGGAGGCCTACATTGTTGACGTTCCCACTCCACTGAAGGAGGCCGACGGGTTCCGTGAGGTCTATCTTGAGCATGAAGATCGCATGATGGGTTGCATTCGCACGCGGTTCAACATGGGTGAAATGGATCGGCGACACGCAGCGGTACTGAAATGGGCTGACCGAGCGGCTCTGACGATCGAGGCGCATCACCTGATCCGCAGCCGAGGTGCAAACTGGACGCGCCTCATGCCGATGGACATGACGTCCATGCAGCTCTTCAAGGAGCCGAAGGAACCGATCAAGGTGTACGAGGACTTCTTGGGCTGGTTCGAAGAGCTGACTATGCACCCTTGAGGGCAGCAAGCTTCTTCGTGAGCATGCCAATGGCGAAGAGGGTCTCTTCGTCAGGCTTCTTGACCCACGTCTTGGTGTTCAACAGACGCGGTAGGTGCTTCACGAGTAGTGGTCGAATGTCCTGAGACTTCTCGTCCTTTGCTCGGTCGATGTCATCGAAGAGCTCGTCATCGCCCATCAGGGCGTAGATCCGCTTGAGCTTCTTGTTGTCGCTCCACTTCATTGGGGCGTCCAGCAGGGTCATGAGCTCGCGAACTGCGGCATGGCTGTCAGGGAGAGACCAAGTACCTTCGTTGAGTAGTTCAGCAACTTTCATGCAGCTATTTACGCACGCCGGCGGATTATAGCATTAGGGCACAAATAGCGCGCGAGTGAGGGACCCGAAGGTCCCTTTCTGTTGCCTGCGCCCATAAATAGAGCATCCAAACCGGAGACTGAACATGTCATTCCAGACCCTCGCATCACTCACAGCCATTTCGAAGCCTGCTCAAGAACAGGTCGTAGCCGAAGCCAAGAGCCAAGCCTCTGACTTCGATGGTATCCGTTCGGTGGTAGAAGACAGCCTCGCTGACCTGCAAGACAAGGTTGAGGCTCTGATGGACCTCGCCAAGTCAACTGGTGCCATCAAGCTCGACACCGTCAAGGACAAGGACGGCCTTACCGTCTTCAAGAAGATCCAGAAGCTGTGCAGCGACGCGCAGCAGATCAAGAAGCTCATGACCGAAGCTGAGGCAATGGTGATGCAGGTTGCTGAAGGTCAGGTTGACGAAGGCGATGTACTTCTCGAGGCAAAGGACTACAGCGACAGCGCTGAGTTCACTGAGGAGTTCTACACCATGATCTCTAAGGTCAATGACATCAAGCGCGTCGTCAAGGCACCACGCTTCATGAACTGGATGAAGGTCACCGACCACAACTTCGACACCAACTGCGAGCAGCTCGGCCGCGCCGTTGTAGAGGCAACCGACGCCCTGCATCAAGCCGTGAACGACCTCGAGGACAACCTTGACAGTGCCGCGTAATCTGCCTACCTTCCGCCAGTACCTGGCGGAAGACGACAGCGAGGACATCGTTTCGGGTCTTCGCAAGCTCGTGACGGACATCCGCTCCAACTGGCGGACACCGTACTCCTCTGTGCGTGGAGAACAGGTCAAGCACTGGCGCAAGATCACTCCAGCACAGCAGGAAAACCTGAAGCGCCTCTTCACCGATGTCGTGCAGGCCATGCTGGTGGATGTCAACCGCCCGATCGCCACCTCTGTCTTCCGTCCTACCACCAAGCAGGAGGCCATCGTCATCCCGATGACGTTCTACGCTCTGGCGAAGGGTGCAGCTGAGGTCGGTACTGGCATCATCGACAGCGCGCTGGCACGAGGCCACCTCACCCCAAAGGAAGCTGAGCAGTTCGAGCAGCAGTACGCCGGCAACGGCAACAAGCCGGTGGATCCACCGATCGGTCGCAACGTCAACCAGTTTGTAACCGATCATCGAGCAAAGCTCAGCACCATCATCTCATCGTACGACGAGAACGGCTTCTCCTTCGACGTGCCAAAGATTATCACCGCCATGGTGAACGCCATCGAGCACAAAGAGACGCCTGAGGCCAAGCGCAAGGAGGCGGTGATGGACATCCACTACCTCTTCCTCAAGATGTCGTCGCTGCTCAATGCTGCCGGTCAGCAGCTCGAGAGCAAGTTCGCCGGTAACAGCCTGCCGGACGAAGCACCCCAGCCAGGGCAACCACCTGGTGGTAAGGGTCCGGCACCTGTAACAAAGCCCTGATCGTTACAATCTAGGCTACACCTAGACACAGGTTGGATGTATAATGCATCCATGCAACAAACCAAGCGTAAGCCCCGTTCGGATCGGATGCACGTCATCTACCGCGTCACCTGCATGGTCACCGCGGAAACGTACATCGGTCTGACCGTCTGCGCCGGCAACACCCCGAAGAAGGCAGTCGAAGGTCGCTGGAAGCGGCACGTTACTCGCGCTCTCCGCCACGACAAGGGCTGGAAGCTGTGCGAGGCCATCCGTACCCACGGTCCCGAGATGTTCATGGTCGAGGTTCTCGAGAAGGTTCGCGGCAAGGCTCAAGCCCATGTCCGTGAACGCGAGGTTACCAAGGCAATCGGTGCAACCCTCAACACCGCCTGATCATGCTGTTCACCATCGTCTTTCTGACCGAAGATCGTCCCACCGACCAGATGTGGTTCACCAACCCGAAGGTCGGGGACATCGTCAAGACCAACCTGCTGACTGACGAGGAGCTCGAGTACTGGACGATCAAGTCCATCGAGCAGACCACCGTCTACCTGGAAAAGCAATGACGCCCAAGCTCATCGCCAAGCCGACCTCGGTGCACCGCTACCCGAAGCACTCGGCAGGTCTGATCACCCAGTGCGGCCGAAAGTTTACGTGGAACCACAACAAGCCGCACTGGTTCAAGGAGATCAAGGTCGGCGACAAGGTGTGGATCGCGTCGCGCCTGCCAGTTCGCACCGAGGACTGGTGCTACGAGCTGTACGAGGTCACCATCCAGGCCGACAAGTTCATGGCAACCCAAGGCCACAAGAACTACCCGCACACCTGGTTCGGTAACGGTCGAGACATCGTCTGGGAGATCAAATGAGCAAGGTCGGTCGTCGTACCCGCGCTCTCCTGCTGGAGCAGCGCCTCACCAAGTGCCGCGGCACGGGTCGTCTCTATCAAGAGCGTCTGCGCCGCTACCACCGCAACTGGAAAGTGATGGTGTTCTGATGAAGCTCTACCTCTGCATGTTCCGAGTGGATCACCATCCCTACATGGGCCGTACCCGCAAAGGTGAGAAGGACTTCCGCCTGGTGTACGCCCATGACGAGGACGAAGCGCAGGTGAAGCTGGAGCGCAGCCTCGGTACCGATCGCTGTGAGCCAGGCGACGACAGCTACAGCCTCCACGAGTTCGAAGCTCACGAGGCGATCCAATGAGCTACCTTCTCTTTAAGCGCAACTGGGAACTCAGCAAGCGTGGCCATCATCGGCCCCCGCAGAAGCCCAAGAAGCAGCGTGAGTGGCTGCGCTGGATCGATGGACGGCAGGGTGGTGGCTACGAGCGCATGCTCCTGCTGCGCAGCGCCTGGTTCAAGTTCGACTTCTACCTGCTGCGCCTTCCCACCGGTGCCATCGTGCAGCCGCACATCGATCGAGTGCCCGATGGGTTCGAGCACCACCGCATCAACATCACGCTTCGATCGGCCAGGTCCGGCGGCGTCACCTTCATCGACCCGAAGCCGGTGAGCCGCGAACGCTCCACCTACGACATCGCGCCGAAGCACTACCGCTTCAGGCCGGACATCCAGCGGCACGGTGTCAACAAGGTGCTAGAAGGGTCCGTCCTGCTTCTGTCCTTCGGCTGGCTCAAGCGCTCAACCTGAAAACGCCGCACCTAGTGGTGTAAATACTGAACCCCTCAGCTTACAATACACCATGCGCCCAGACTTCAGCAAGCTCCTGGTGGAGCGCGAGCGGATCCATCACGCCGACCACTACCACAACTACCGCAACGTCAAGGGACCGAAGGGTGCCTGGGACGATGATGAGGTTGGTGGCCGTGAGAGCATGCGGATCCGCTACAATCACGGCTACGACCGCAAGTCCTTCAACGAGAACCTGAACCCGCTCAAGGGATGGCTTCGGAGCTGTCTCGGCAAGAAGTGGGACAAGTGCTACAGCGAGCTGCGTACCATGTTCGATGCTCGCAGCGTTGTCAATCAGCACATCCTCGAGCACCTCTACCAGTACGTCGAAGTCAACACCAAGGTCGTTGATGGCGTCGTGATGGTTCTCGATGGCTACAACGGCTCGAGAGGCTACGTCCCCCTCAAGAAGCGGCACTACAACACCCGCTGGCCGGAGTACTACGTCTGCCCGAAGGACGGCACTCTCAAGAGCATGCACAAGCCGTCTCGCCGGTCTGTCGTCAAGCAGCAGGAGGCCGAGAAGAAGGCCAAGGAGCTGGCGGTCAAGCGCTACATCAGCGACACCGAGGTGCTGCACTTCATCGACGGTATCTGGTACCACTTCGACATGCTGCCCATTCCGGAGGCCCGCATCGTGTACGAGAAGCCGTACGGCGTCGACATCTTCAAGACCGGCTACCAGTTCCTCGGTACGCCTAACAGCCGCCGTGAGAAGACCTGGGACGAGCTCAACCAGGCAGAGCGCGAGCGCTTCGGCTTGCCCCGTGTGGTCGGTGGTACCGCGCGTGATGAGTTCACCAACAACGTCGTGTACCGTGACCAACGCGGAGTGGTGCATCTCGGTAAGAACTGGATGAACCCACGACGCGATCGCATCGTCCAAACCCACTACCACGCCAACAAGAAGACTGCTTCCAAGAAGCAGCTCAAGCAAGCCGGTATTGTGTGATGGCCCTCGCCGCCGACCAGCTGAGCGATCCGATCGGTTGGAACTCCGTTTTCAAGGAAGCGGCTGACAAGTACTCGCTGCGGGTTGAGTCTGCAACCGGCGACTTCATGGAGAGCACCAGCTTTCTCAAGGAGAAGCTGGTGATGTTCACCATCACCGACAACCTTGCTAGAAAGCACGAGCACCCAATGTCGCTCAAGACGAGGGTCCGCGGCTTTCTCAAGGTGCTGGCTGACACCTGTCCGAAGATCGCTGAGCACTTCAAGGTCGACTGCTACATCGCCTCTACCAGCGGGGCGAAGCGTATGGCCGCCCGCACCATCAGGCCAGCGACGGACGAGGAGCGCCGAGAACTGGGCGTTCAGTTCATCTCTGAGCACGCCCCGCTCTCAGCCGAGGAGCTGTGGTCGGAATACCAAGCCTGTCCGGCTGGCCGACCACCAAGGGTCATCATTGCCTTCAGGGACCAGTAGGACGTAAATAGCTCCAAACACTGGAGCTTGTGTGATCCTCACTGATTTGTTTGAGGCGGCCGAAAGTCCCGCTGTAGAGGCCAAGCGCATGATGCGCGAATGGCGCGACAGTGCTGCCACCGAGAAGTTTGCGCTGACCATTGACAGCTCGGGCACCAACGCCTCCAATGCATTCCCTGTCATCCGCAAAGCAGGCACCTGGTATGGCGGTGTCTTCATCCCACGCGGCGGTGAAAAGAAGGAAGCGGAGCGTATGCTCGGTGTCAATCACCGCGCGAAGGGCTGGATGAAGTTGGTGCTGGCACCATCGCTCGAGAAGCTGATCGAGAGCGGTCGTGAGGTTCGTATCTCCAGCAAGTCGACTGGCAACCTCAAGTCCACGTTCTACGAGAGTGTTCCTGTAGTCAAGGCCGGCGAAGTGGCTGCACAGCTGCAGGCTCACACCGTTGAAGACGACTACATGACACCTGGTAACAAGCGCGTGCGCGTCTACTGGTGGGTGTCAGCATCCGCCGAGACTGCCGACATCACCACCATCAACTTCAACGTGATGTACGCGCTCGACAAGGAACCAACCCAAAACGAGTACTTCCTGCTTTCAATGCCAAAGCAGGACGCTCGAGCCCTCGCGTCAAAGGTCGTCGACTTCAAGAAGCGCGAGCCAGGCAAGGCGACACTGCTGGCAAAGCAGCTCCTACTTGCAGTTAACCCGGACGCGAAGGTCAATCAGAACACGGTATTCGCGGTGGGCGTGACGCTCGGCAACGCCTCCCAGTTCTACAAGCGCGCCGATCCCGATACCGTCATGAAGATCCTAGGAAAGTACGTATGAAGACAGCAGAGCTCTTTGAGGCAAGGGTAGTACCACCGGCTTGGGTGAAGGAAGAGGATGCCGCGTTTAAGGCCCTCGTCAAGCGCTACGGGCTCATCTGCCGCCAGCAGCCGCAGCTTGTGAAGGACCGCTGGGTGTTTGGCGGTGAACTCAAGGACAACGACAAGCGCGACGTCACCGTCAAGCTGGAACCACGGGTTGCCGGACTTCAGAAGGCGATGGCAAAGCACCTCTTCGCCATTCACCAGCAGGGCCGCGAGGTCGTGACCTACGACATCAGTCACTACGGTGGGTTCAGCCGCTCGGGCTACTGGAAGGGCAGCTACAGCTACATCAAGGACGTCAACCCTCGTTACCTCTACAAGGACGACACGCTGAAGCACGTAGAAGATCGCGTCAAGGACAAGCTGTTCGTCAACAACTGGTCGGGCGGCAAGGTCACCATCGCCTTCCAATACGGCATCGAGAACAAGGACCCTTCACCACCTGCAAAGGTCGAGCCAGAGAAGAAGGTCTACCGAGTGGTGAAGGGCAGCAAGTGAAGCTCACCGACATCGCTGAGCAGCTGCAGCGCCGCAAGTCACCAGAAGAGCTGGCTGCCGTGAAGGCGGCTCCCGACTACTGGAAGAAGGTAGCTCGCAAGGAGTTCAACGACCTCATCAACAAGTACGGCGCCACTTCCCGCGAGAAGGACGCTCGCAAGATCGACGACCGCACCCTCAGGTTCGATCGCGACATCGCCGTTCTGGTCTCAGGCGCCAACTCGCTCACGCTGCACCGGGATAAGCGCGCTCGTGCCCTGCTGATGGCGATTGCCAAGTGGTTGGTTGGTCAGAAGAAGCAGGGCCGTCAGGTCAGCATCTCCTACTGGGGCGTGCAGGACAGCGTCGCGAACGGCCAGTTTGGTGAGGATGATGTGCAGAAGGCGCACCACCTCCTCGTAGATCTGTCGCGCATTGAACATACCATCGACTGGCTCAAGCAGATCGGCGAGCGGGGCGAGAAGCTTCCGCTCAAGATGGACCTGCGTTTCACCATCGAACTGCCCAAAAACGGGTAGAATAAATACTGAACCAGCACAACCGACTTAAATTCAGGCCCTTAGTCGGTGGGTCGTACAAGTGATGGTAGGAGAAATGAGTGATGTACTCAGACAAGCTTGTCGTCGCCGTCAAGCACAATGGCCGCGTACTCCGCGAGCAAGGCGATACCGTGTTCCTGCCGTTCGGCTGCGAATACTCCCTCCACTTCAAGAACCTCAACTCAGTTCGAGCTCTCGTCCGCGTCAGCATTGACGGACAGGATGCCACGAAGGGCACGAGCCTCATCGTTCCGCCAAACGGCTCGGTGGATCTCGAGCGCTTCCTCGAAGCCGGTCAGATGGACAAGGGACACAAGTTCAAGTTCATCGAGCGCACCGCCAAGATTGAAGCTGGCCCGCGCGGTGTCAAGGCCGAGGATGGCCTGGTCCGCGTCGAGTTCGAGTTCGAGCGGCAACCCGCCAAGATCGAGGATGTCTACATCCGCAAGACGATCTACCACGACTACTGGAACCGCCCGATCTACCCGCTCTGGAACAGCACCACCACGACCACCTTCGGTTCGCGCGGCGGCCATCTCGGTTCCACCGTGTCCGATGTGAGCTACAGCGCGAACGCCGCCTCGAGCAGCGCGACGATGGATGCATTCTTCGATGAGCCCGAGGTCAAGACTTCCGGTGCCCTGCGCAGCGTCAAGGGACTGTCAGCCAACGCCATCGCCCAGAACGCAGCTGCACCTGTCAACGACGCCGGCATCACGGTGCGCGGCGCGGTGAGCGAGCAGAAGTTCGAGGTTGGCGCCTGGTTCCCGACCGATGGTCAGATCCACGTCATGGTCCTCAAGCTGCTCGGTCAGGTAGGTGAGACCAAGGTTGAAGCACCTGTCACCGTCAAGACCAAGACCGAGTGCCCAACCTGCGGTACCAAGAACAAGTTCGGTACCAAGTTCTGCCGTGAATGCGGAACAGGGCTGACCCTGCTTTGACGTGTAAATACCTCTGACATCCTCAGAGGTATCCATGATCGACACACTCAAAGCCATTGGCATCCCAGTAACAGCAGCAGCGGTCATCTCAGCCCTCGTGGTTTCGGTGCCGCTGCTCTTCAAGATCGACGAGCGCTACGCCAAGGAGGAAGACCTCCGCACCGAAGTGGCCGCGCTCAAGCAAACCAACAACGAGCTGCAGCGTGAGCTTGCTCAGCTAGCTGGTTTCCAGAAGGCGATGACGCAGTTCATCGCCGAGGGTCGCATTCCTCGGCCTTCAGTCGAAATCGCCCCCATCGCCTCGGCTCCGGTAGAAGTTCCGCCCTCGGCGATCTTTGCACCAGCCGCGCCCGCCTCAGCGCCAGTAGCTGTACCTGCGAAGCCGTCTACCGCTCTCGAGAAGCCGAGCAACTGGCGTGAGCTCAATGAGGGGCTCGCACGTCAGCAGCAGCGCCTGGTTCTTCCAAAGGAGTGACCGATCGGAGGTAGTAAATACCTCCATGGACTCCCACCGCAAGAGCATTCTTAAGGCCGTTTCCTGGCGCGTCATTGGTAGTGCAGGTACCTTCCTCATTGCATGGATACTCTCCGGCGATGTGGTTGTGGGGGCAAGTATTTCTGTTGCCGAGTTCTTCCTGAAGATCGGCATGTTCTACGCCCACGAACGTATTTGGAGCCGTGTCAAATGAAGATCCTCGTAATGGGCCTGCCTGGCTCTGGAAAAACGTACCTTGCCGAACGGCTCACAAAGCTGCTGCGTGCAGTACACCTGAACGCCGATCGTGTTCGCGCCACCATCAACAAGGACCTGGGGTTCTCACCAGAGGATCGCGTTGAGCATGCCCGCCGCATGGGATGGATGGCTCAGATGATCAAGGACAGCGGTCAGATCGCCATTGCCGACTTCGTTTGCCCAACCACCGAGACACGTGCTGCGTTTGGTGCCGACTTCACGATCTGGCTCGACACAATTCCGGAGGGTCGGTATGCTGACACGAACCGCATGTTTCAGAACCCAGAGGATGCTGACATCGTGCTCACGAACTGGCAGTACGATGTCGAGCAGGTGGCAAGCGACGTCGCTCACGGTGTACTGAAGATCCACAGCAAGTGGATGATGAGCGAGATGGACGAGCATGCGCCAACCGCGCTGCTGCTTGGCAGGTATCAGCCCTTCCATGACGGACACTACAAGCTCTGCATGGAAGCGCTTGGCCGCGTCGGTCAGATCTGCATCGCAGTGCGCAACACGACGGGTCTGGAGAAGAACCCATTCAGCTTTGAAGATGTTGCCACCCGCATCCAGGCAAAGTTCGAAGCTGAGGGTACCTGGGATCCGAAGAAGATGAAGATCATCCAAGTCCCGAACATCACGTCAATCACGTACGGTCGCGATGTTGGGTACACCATCGATAAGATCGATCTTGATGCAGCAACACAGGCCATCAGCGCCACCAACATTCGCAGGGAAATGGGACTTTGACCGGGCCGTTTATCAAGCTCAACATCCCGTTTAACCGGGAATTTGCTACACTCGAGCGGTGCCGTGGCGAGCTTCGCACCAAGTCCACTGGCACGGTCTACCCGTTTGTCATGAAGGGCGCGTATCGCATCTTTGCCCCAGAGGTTTTCCGAGTTCTCAAACCAGACGCGATAGACTGGTGCGACGTGTACACTCGAATCGGCCCACACATCGATATCGTTGCGACCGTCAGACTCAACGTCTACATCATCACCAACGGCGCCACTACCACGTTCTACACCGAGAAACCAACCTCTAAGCCAGTGATGGCGGCATACGATCAGGCCCAACGGCTTGGCGTACCGAGCATCTACGACATCAACCACCTAGAATACCACTCATCATTTCAGGCCAACACGTACGACTGCTACCTGCTCAACACGAAGGTGGTGCATGATGTCTCTCTTGGTGATGGGCAAAGGTCGTACATCCAGTTCTCATGGTGGAACGAACCATACGAGGAAGTCGTCGAGTCGCTAAGGCAATATCATGAAGTACTTTCGTCACATCAAACTACCATTTGAGCACGACTTCTCCGAGCTTGCAAAGTGGGATGATCTGCCCGACAACCTCGGCTACAGCGTGCGTGACGCCGACTTTCTCGGTCAGCAGCTCATTGACACGCTCGCACAGTACGGCATCTACTTTGCGCACATTGCGCTGTTTCACACCCCGCCCCGGAAGATGCTACCCATCCACACGGACACGTACATCCTTCCCAACTTCGCCAAGCTGAACTTCGTGTATGGGGCAAAGGGTTCAAGCATGAATTGGTACAAGCTCAAGCCTGGCTACGAGGTAGTCCCAGTGGTGACTGATGACCAAAAGCGCTACCGCACACCCACCGGCTCCAATGTCGCCTACGTGTCTATTCCGGGTTCTGCCTGCACGATCGCAGCTCGCACCAGCGTAGGGACACCGACCCTGATAAATGCTGGCCAACCACATTCCGTTCTCAACAACACCGATGAACACCGTTGGTGTATCTCCATTCCGCTACGAGCCATCAGCGACGACCGCAAGCTGGAGTTCGCTGAGGCAGACGAGATGCTAAAGGACCTACACGCATGAACTACTGGAAGCACATCGACGTCCCTGAGTTTGAGGCGCTAACCGCTGATCTGGCGAAGTGGTTTCAGGAGAACCCTCACGGCGAAAACGGCGAGCGCTGGAATGAAGTGAACATGCTGAAGATCATGCTGGGTGTACCACGTCTAAGCAAGGCGCTACGCCATCTCGGGGTGCGAGCGACATACATCGTTGCTATCATTCTTCGACAGTACGACCGACCGATCATTCACATTGACAACATGCCAGGCGTGCAGGCGCGGCTGCTGTTGCCGGTTCTAAACACCGAAGGTTCCTTCACGGCGTTCTACGAAACTGAAGCCGAAGGTCGCTTTGCCACTGACTACGATCAAGGCAAGAAGTCGTACCAGTTCGAAGAGAAGGATGTCACTGAGGTTACTCGATTTGCGCTCACTGCACCAACCGTGATGCGCGTGGATAAACCGCACGCCGTTATCTGCAACAGCAATCAGTTCCCGCGCATCACTCTTTCTATTCGGTTCAACAGAGATCCGGTATGGATGCTTGAATGATCCTCATCACACATCAACGATCTGGTTCCGAGTGGTTCCTCTACGGGCTTGAGGACATCAAGTACCATGGATGGGAAATACTCGGTGACATGGACAGAATTGTAGGCACCTCGTTCTCTCAGTTCCAGAACATCAGCACGAGCGCCCGCATCAACATGCTGAAGAGCGCGCCTAAAACCAGGGCACACAAGATCCACTTCTCAAACCTGAGACGGGAGAGCAGCGGTTCTTATTGGCCAGCCATTCTAAAGGTTCTGCAAGAAAGAGACGATGTCTATCTGCTGACGAGGCAGAACACGCGGGCTGCCTTGATTTCATTCATGATTGCTCTCAAGAACCGAATGAACTTCCATGAGAGCAGCGCCAGTCTTACCACGCGATTCACTGTAACCCGCGATGAGCTGGTCAGGTGGTATGCGTATCTTGGAACTGACGTAAACTGGGCTCGACAGTTTCTGGCATTCAAGGAAGAGTTCACCTATGAGGGCCTGCTAGGTGGTACCGAAGCTCCTAGCACCGTAAAATGGAATGCAGCGACGTCAAGGGTCCAACGTCGGGGATCGGCTGACTTCATCCACTTGATCACCAACTACAATGAGGTCGTCGGATGGATGGATGAGCTGCAGGTACCGGGAGCGATCCCATGATCCTCATCACTCATCCTCGCTGTGGCTCAGAGTGGTTCCTAAAAGGACTGCCGCACCACCGATACTCCGGCTGGGAAATCTTGGGGCGGCTCAACAGGATCGTTGGCACCTCAGAGCCGGTATTTCGAAGCATCCCGCTGTCGACACGGGTGTTCATGCTGGAAAACCGACCGCCAAACCACGCGCACAAGCTCCACACACATGATGTCAGGCGAGCGTATGGCACTCCATACTGGGATAGAATCAGTAAGGCCATTTCGAAGTATGATGACACGTACCTGTTGTACAGGCGAAACGCCAGACAAGCGGCCGTCTCATACTGGGTTGCCACTCTGAACAACCTCAACTACCACCAAGAGAATGAGCTGCTCAAGCCATGCACGATCACACAGCAGCACCTCAACACCTTCTTCTTTGAGTTCTATCAGGAACTGGAATGGGTGAAGTCGCTCTTCAATTTCAAAGAGGTCTTTGTCTATGAAGACCTGGTGTCTGGGGTACAGGTGCCAACCACCGTTGAGTGGAACCCAGCTGAATCTCCCGTGCAGCGTCGTGATACAGCCGGCAGATTCAGGCACTTGGTCACCAACCTCGATGAGGTGCAGCAGATGATGGCCGCAATGCAGATGCCCGGAGATCTATGATCGCGCCATCACATGTCATCTTCTGGTCAGGACTATCCAAGAGCTCAATGTTCGTCCAACGAGCAATCGGTGTCTACCAGCTTGCGTGGTGGCTCCGTAAGCACCGACTCCGTGTACAGGTTGTCGACTACATCTTTCTTCTGAGCGCCGATCAGCTGGTTGAACTTACGCTTCCTTTCATTTCGAAGGACACTCTGTGTATTGCCGTCAGTCCAGCATTTTGGCCAAGCGACAGCACCATCCCTTCCCACATCACCGACGCGCTCGCGAAGATTAGGCAGAAGTTCCCACACGTGAAGTTCGTTGCTGGCGGCCCGCGGATGGGTAAGTCTGAAGAGTTTGACTCTAACTTTGACGCCACATTTACGGGTGACGGTGAGGATGTCTTCCTGAAGTGGTGTCAAGAGCAGCGTTCAGGTGTCGCACTGCCAAATCAGCTGTTCAACATTACCACTCTCGAGCATCGGTTTATTCAGGACGACGTCATTGTACCAGGTGAAATGCTGCCAATCGAGCTGGGCAGAGGGTGCATCTTTAGGTGCAAGTTCTGTGGGCACGACAAGCTGGGAAAGAAGAAGGGTACGTACCTTCGCGACATTCATCTGGTGCGAGAGGAGATGGCCTACAACTTCGATGCGTTCGGTACCACCAAGTACATCTACGTTGATGACACGGTGAATGATGATGAAGATAAGGTACGTCATCTCTCAGAGCTGCCTCGCGATCTTGGTTTTGACCTACGTTGGGTAGGTTACTGCAGGGCCGATCTGATTTGGTCGAGGGATGGCGAAGCCGACCTTCTTAGACAGTCAGGCTTGATAAGCCCGTTCTTTGGCGTTGAGACATTTCATGACGAGGCAGCCCGTTCCATTGGAAAGGGGTGGAGCTCAAAGCACGCGCAGGACTGGCTGCCCAAGCTCCACGAACAGTGGAACCATGAGGTAAACTTCCGCATCAGCATGATCCTTGGCCTACCGAAGGAGCCAGTCAGTTCGTTCTTTGACACCCTTCGGTGGTTCAAGGGACAGGATCTGGGTCAGATCCTGTTCTTTCCGCTGGGCTTGCGAATGACCGGTTCGAGTCAGGGCGCTGACTTCAGCATCTTCGAGCGCAACGCCCATGAATATGGATACGACGTTGGTGCAGACGGTAACTGGAAAAATGGCACGATGACATATGAGTTCTGTAAGACGTTAGCCGACAGGTTCAACGACACGCTGGTGCCGTCGAACCGATTGGCAGCTTTCCAGCTCGCAACGTCGATGAACGTTCTCGGCTACTTCGAAACGAAGAAGTACGTTCCTGAGGTCAGGAAGCTCATCGACGTCAACACTTCAGCCTTCGTTCAGCGCTACATCACACAGTACAAGAAGCACTTTGGGCTATGAAGCAGATGTCCGACCGCAACCGCATCTTCTTTGGATATCGCGGTGGCTACATAAACGAGAAACTTCAAGGTGACGCGCTTGAGTGGACATTCGGCAGGTGTGAACGCCAGCCGATGACATTCAAGGATGAATGCGTTAGAGCTGCTGAGCTTAACCATGCATTCGCTACCAGCCTGGGTCTTATTCCAACCATCATGTTGAGCGGTGGAATGGACAGCGAAGTCACAGCTCTCTGCTTCAAGGAACTCGGTTTGCCGTTTAAGGCGGTGACGTACGACTACACCGTTCGACCACTGCACCATGAAACGGTGTTTGTTGATGCGTTTGTCAAGCGACACGCGATCGACCATCAATACGTGAAGAGGGACTGGTGGGCGTGGCTGCAGACAGACCAGGCAGCTGAGTTGTTTCTGACAAGCGGAGCTTCTGTACCATCGCTTCTTCCTCTTCTGCAAACGATGCGCGAGGTCTATGCTGACGGTGGGTTTCCAATCCTAGGGTGTGGTGATGCCAGCATCAGAAGGATAGACGGCGTTTGGCACTTCTGTACAGATGAGGGGCTGAGAACCATGGAGTGCAGACAGCTGATGAAGGACGGAGCTGACGGTTCACCGATGTTCTTCCAGTACACCCCAGAGCAAGTGCTAAGCTACCTGCTTGAACCTCGCGTTCAGCGTGCCATCGATCCAGGCAACCGTCATGCCGTTGTTCTGAAGGACCTTTCGCTTGTGAAGTACGCCGTCTACCGTGACTACTGGCCAGTGCTGACGCCTAGAAGAAAATTCACGCAGTACGAGAGGAACTACGAGGAGTACAAGACAATCCAGGACCGGATGATGGCTGCCAGGTCGGTCCACTTCACCGACCTGTGGAAGGTTCCAGTGGCAGATTTCATCCAGCAGCTTCGACCTGTGTTGTCTTGAACCTGTAAGGTTCCAAGCATGATATAATCGGTCATGGAACCGAAACTTCTCACCCGCGACGAGTTCAGGGAGGCCGTCTTCAAGCGAGATGGGTACCGCTGCGTCTTCTGTGGGAAGACTGCCGAGCAGACCCCAGAGGGGAAGCTTGACGCGCACCACATCGTGGAACGACGGCTGTGGGGCAACGGTGGATACTACCTCGACAATGGAGCGACCGTCTGTGAAGAGCATCACCTGGAATGCGAGCGAACTGTCCGCAGCGTTGAAGAAGTTCGATCTCAATGCGGTATATCCAAGATTGTCGTCCCCGACCAATTTTACCCCGAGCAGCCAATTGACAAGTGGGGCAACTACCTCCTTGAGGACGGACGTCGCACGCGTGGGGAGCTCTATTACGATGAGTCTGTTCAGAAGGTTCTACGGGACGGAGGCGTCCTCGACCTCTTCACCCCGTACGTAAAGTACGGTCGGACCTTCCACCTGCCATGGAGCCCGGGTGCCCATGACGACGACAAGACCCTGCCGACCGCCTCACAGTTCTTCGGCAAGCGGGTGATCGTTACGAAGAAGATGGACGGTGAGAACACCTCGGCATATAGCGACGGACATGTTCACGCCCGCTCTATCGACAGCAAGGGCGGTGAGGATCGAGCCTGGGTCAAGCAGTTCCTGGTCAACAACGTGTGCTTCAACCTGCCGGAAGGATGGCGCGTCTGTGGCGAGAACCTATGGGCAGAACACAGCATCCACTACGATGACCTGCCGTCGTACTTCCTGGGCTTCAGCATCTGGAATGAGCGCAACGTCTGCCTGTCATGGGACGACACACTTGAGTGGTTTGAAATGCTTGGCATCACTCCCGTGCCGGTCATGTACGACGGTGAGTTCGACCCTGCGTTGATCCGCCGCATCGAACCTCACATGGACTGGGAGAAGGACGAGGGCTACGTCATTCGCGTCGCTGACGCATTCAAGTACGGCGACTTCAAGTCGAGCATCGCCAAGTTCGTTCGAGCCGGCCACGTTCAAACCACCAAGCACTGGCGGGCAGGGCGCCACTTCACCCCAAACCAACTGGCCAAATGAGAGCCTTCGAGCTGATACGTGATATCCCAATGCTGCGGCGCGGCAGTGTTTTCGTCTACGACGAGAAGAACGAGAGTGGCCTTGGTTCACCTGGTTCGGGCTGTTTGATGCTAGCTTGGAACGCCGGCCAGTGCGGTGGCGTCGATGGTGAGCTATGGTGCGGTGGTGCGTACGTGCTGCCAGGACAGTGTCACCGCGATGAGACGTGGTTCGCCGAGGTGCCGAACCCGCAGATCGAAACGTCGGCCGGCCTTGGGCCACAGTACTACGTGACGATCACCAAGCACGTCTTTTCTCGAGTTCGATGACTGCACTCAAGGTCTACATCACTCGCCCCTACGCCTATGAGATCTACATGGGCGGCAAGCGTGACCTCCGCGTATGGCTCGAGAAGCCGTACTACTCGCACCAGAGCCGGTCGTACGAGCTTGGTTCCAAGACGTACTACGTCGATGACGGCTGGCGCGCCACCTTCGCCACCGGCCAGCGCTTCAAGATGCTCATGGAGCAGGATGAGAAGCTGCTAGAGGTGGTGTGGCCGCACGTCTTTCTGAGCATCTGCCCGAAGGGCATGACGTATGAGGAAGGCAAGATCTGGGCTGACAGTCCTGATCCGACTGAAGAAGATCCAACCGACACCAAGTACCGCCTCCTGTTCTCAGACAAGGAATGGGAAGGGAAGTGCAATACCTGTCACAAGCGCTTCCTACTTGAGCTCGACTTGCGAACCTACGAGGTCCAACGGATCAATCCCGGTGTCGGACTGAGACACTCGCACGGTTGGGTGTACACCGACCAGATTGACCCGAAGCTGGCTGTCGAGTACTACCATGACCCTGACGAGCTAGACGACATCCCGTTCTAGCCGCAGCTCCATAAATACTGGTGCAACTAGTCACCAGTATGAAGCTCAACGAAGTCGTTTACGATCACGACCATTACTCGCTCCTGCAGAAGGTAGCGAAGGAGCTGGGGTACCAGCAGCTCCAGCTGCATGATAGCACCTACTACGTGGATGACGACAATCCAGATCATCCACATCACTACGACGGTGCGCCAGATATCGATACGGCCATCCACATCGCGCGGATGACGTCTATTGAGGACAAGGCATCTGCCTACAACGCCCTCGACCGCCTGTCAAATCTCCGTTCAATGGACGTGGATGACATGGCAGCTCCAAAGCGAGCGCTTTCTGGTCCGCTCAGCCGCCTTCGTGGTGTTGCTGAGCTCGCCAAGGCGTATGAGCAGGTAGAGGCTCAGCAGGACTGGGTTCGCGTCAGTGCCAACAACGTCAAGAAGGTCCTGATGCTCATCAACGGCATCAAGTCCTGGGCCAATCGGGAAGCCGAGCGCGGTTCAGACGACAGCTACAAGATCACGGTAGCCAAGACGACGCTGAAGAAGCTGGGCGTTCCACAGGACCCCGCATCATGAAGCTGACAGAGATCGCCTCTGACAAGACGCGCATCTTCAACGGCGCGACGCCTGACGGTCATGAGCTAACCTTCGTCGGTAAGCACGTCCACACCACCGAAATTGGTGCTGAGATCTGGCTCGGCAAGGTCAAGATCGGTGATGGCGTGGCAACAGACGCAGCACTGTGCGTCGGGTCTGACGGCGTCATTATCGCAATCAACTTCGCCGCGCCCAAGGCTGCGGTGGAAGAGGTCATTCGCATCAGGCAGCGGTCATTCGGTCCGAGCCTGCGCCCTGATCGAAACTGGCGCATCAAGGGCTACAACGGCACCAAGCTGGAGAACTACTCGTGAAAGTCAATGAGCTGATGGAAGGCAAGTGGGTTGCCAAGTCGAAGGACGGTAAGGAACGCCGTTTCAAGAACCTCGCCGATGCCGAGCACTGGCGCAACAACTACTCGAAGGATGTTCTTCCTGCCAGGGCGAAGAGCTCGGCTGAAGCCTACCATGACTACATGAAGTGGGCCGAACAGGAAGAAGAGAAGCTGAAGAAGCAACGAGATGCTCTCAAACCGAAGTCAGCTGAGATCTGGCGCCGCTTCGAGACTGCTGTCGGTGACAGCTTCCCAGACGGTGACCCGTTCGACCGCATCAGCTCCTGGCTCAACAAGCACGACCTCACTATCCATGATGTGGACGCTGCAGTCAAGGAGTTCAGCAACGCGTCCACTGCGCACGAATATCTTGCTCAGATGTGGGATGACTACTCAGCCGACGCCGAACATGACGCGCTACAGGGCGCGCATGGCGACACCTACGACGATCAGTGGTTCCAACGAGCCAATCCTTGGAAATGAAGCTACATCACCTCATCACCGAAGACAGCGACAAGCTGGCGTCCATCTACCTGAAAGGCGTCAAGCAGACTGGTGTCCTCAAGAACTTCAAGGGCAACTTTGCGCTGTCACGTGGTCGTGAGGAAGAGATCGTGTCCGAGACCGTCCGTCTCATCAAAGCCGGCTTCGTCGCCAAGAAGAACCTGTGGTTTCAACTGGATCAGGTGCGCACCTCACTTAAGCTCAACGGTGATGCGTCTACCCTGTACAGCGCTGCCAGCTCCATCGAGCGGATCGCTGGAGATCACGCACCGACTTCCGTCAAGGAGCTGAAGGATGCGGCTGTAACCATGCAGTCGCTGGCGGAAAGCAGCAACACGCTCTATGGTGGAATGTACAAATGCAAGCAGGTTCTCGACGAGCTCGCCGGTCTGGCACTGAAGCGCTACCCAATGAACAACAATGAGCGGATGGTGGATGAACAAGTATCCTTCGCTGCTACAATGACACTCAAGGGTCTCGGTGTCTGGACAATCTATCAGCAGGCCCTTGCCGACGGAAAGACGCTATGAAGCTCAATCAACTAGGTCTTACCCCTGCCGGTATGAAGGCCACCAAGAAGCTTGGACGTCAGGTACACAAGGCGACCGTCGCCGCCGCTATGGAACCGAAGCTCAAGCTCGGTGTCGTCGGTATTGAGATCGGTCAGGAGCAATCCACAGGGCAAACCTCCATCACCGAGAGCGTTGGTGACGATGTCGTGGCGCTGATGATCAAGGCGGCAAAGACCCTCAAGTACCGCAAGAAGCTGCCAGGTGCAGACAAGCGCGACGCATGGCACGCCGCCATCCAGATCGGTCGACTATACGACGACCAGGCATCTGAGAAGGCCAACAAGGCGGTTGAGCTGATGGGTACCCTCGTCAAGATGACGCGTGAGAACGTCAACACCAAGTTCGCGCAGGAGCTGCTTGCGCTGGGCGTCAACGCTGGTGCTCTAGGCAAGGTTGCAACGGCAGTGGCGGTTCTTCCCAGCCTCAATGACGACCTGCAGGAACAGGTGGTGGATGTCGACGCCATCCTCGGCTTCATTGACAACTTGACTGGCTACATCGAGGATGATGAGGCCGATCCTCTTGACCGCAAGATGGCCATCGCGGTGTGCAAGAAGGCAGGGTTCCAGACATGAAGATCAACGAGATCACGGTCGGCGCTGAAGCTCCTCAGGCATCCACCCCGTGGGGCCTTATCAGCAAGCTCGCATCCATCATGGAGGTGACACTCCGCCTGCGCAACATCGACTTCGATCGTGACGAGGCGGCACAGGATGCTGTCAAGCTCATGAAGATCTGGGTGAAGGACAACACCGCAGGCAACAACGCCCACCACGCCCTCGAGAACATCAAGATGTACGTCATGCAGAACGGTGTCTTCGAGCAGCTCAAGAACACCGGTGATGCTCTTCCCAACTTCGGCTTCCAGCCACTCGATTGGTTCCAAGAGGGGCTCAACGGCAACGCCGTCCTTGTGCAGAAGGCCAAGGGCATGGCAGACCACATCAAGGCAGTCACTGAGATCTACGACTTCCTCCGCCTGGCGCATTCCGCCATGGATGGAACCGTCGGTGATGAAAAGTGGCAGTCACAAGGCAAGTTCGTTCGGGCGGTTTACCGCAAGCTACAGATCATCTAACCGGAGATATCATGAAGACCAAGTTCCTTTCGCTGCTGCTTGCAGTTTCGCCGCTAGCGATGGCACAGGACGCGGAGAAGTACGACTACCCGTTCCAGGCGCCGAAGCGAGGACAGGCCGTTATCGTGCAGCCGGCCCCCGCTCCACTGCCAGCTCCGACGCCCATCATTATTGTCAACGACAACCACATCCCAGTCCCATACCCAGTTAACATTGGCAGGCGCGGTGAAGATGAACCAAAGGCAGCTGCTCCAGCCGCGGTTGCAGTCGCATCGTCACCGGCCAAGACAGCACAGGAACAGCTCGAGGCCTCGGCGTTCGTCAACTGGCTGAACAACGTTCGAATGATCTTCAACACGCCGGATGGTGTCAAGCTCGGCAACTCCGCTGAGATGCAGCTCATCATCGACCCTTCGGCAACAGACGCCGAGGTCAAGAAGAAGCTGGCAGCCGAGGGCGCTGATGACCAAGGTTTCACGGTGTCGCGCATCGTTGTCGCAAAGGTGCTTGCTCCTGACTTCGAGGTGACCGAGTTCGTAGAGAAGGGCCGTCAGGCCGTTGATCCGAACCGCGTTACTGAGTGGCGCTGGACCCTCACCCCAAAGAAGATGGGCACACACAAGGTCAACATCAGTGTCTCAGCAGTGGTTGAGGTGGGTGGTGATCGCGCTGAGCGCCTCGTCAAGATCTTCGACCGCGACGTCATGATCATCGTCAGCACTGTCGACGCCATCAAGTTCTTCCTGCTGTCGTACTGGCAGTGGATGTGGTCGGCCATCATCCTACCGATCGGTCTGTGGTTCTGGAAGCACCGCAAGAAGGATGACAAGAAGGACGAAGAAGATGCCGATCTACCGTCGGCACCTACCTCGTCTGATGAGAAGGAAGAGGTGAAGGAATGAACTTCAAGGACTTCCTCTTCTTCGAGGCGAAGTACCCAGGCAACATCGGCATGATGGAGATGGTGAGGTTCTACAAGGTCGCCACCGACGAGGAAAAGGCGAAGCTCAAGAAGCTCATCGCTGACGGCAAGCAGGAGGAAGCCTGGAAGTTCCTCCAACAGGTCACCAAGATGGAGCTCGCCTGATCGTTACAACCTGCGCGCCGTTACACTTTAGCTGTGTACAGCAGCGCAGGCTGTGTTAAGATAGCAACATCTGATCAACAACGCAACGCTGAAAAGCAGAACGTTAGCGATCAACTGGTCAACCTGCAAGGTCTCGCAACAAAACGTTGTACTTTTGCGAAACCCTGTATATAATCTCATCATCGTCAACAAACACCCGCAAGGGAACAAACGGTAAGCAATCATGAACTCGGTCTTCAATCGCATCAAAACCACGGAGATGTTCTGGCAACAGCGCCAGAATACCGTCGTGCGCTTTGAGCGCCATGAGATCGATACACAGACCCTGGTCTTCGGGGAGAGGAAAGCCTAAACAGCTACCTCAAGCACCACAAAGACCAGGGACCTCGCGAAAGCAAGGTCCCTGAGTTGTTTTTGGAGCAGAAGAAAACCGCATGAACGCCTGCGGTATACAAATGAGGATGACCGCTATGACCCTGCCGGAGAACCTACTTGAGGCAGAGCGAGTGCGAGATAGGGATGGCATTTTGGCCAGTCTCACCGTGAGGTTGTAGACTGGTTCATTCTCAAGTGCCGCCGAACGGCACTGCTCTGACGGGAGACTTTGGAGACCGGCACTTGAGAATGAATAGGACGTAGTTGTAATGGCTGCATGTGGGCCTCCAAAACCCTACGGAGCGGGTTCGATTCCTGCACGTCCTGCCAAGATCAATTCCGCGAGAGGCGCCGTGGTGGCAACCGCTTGACTGTTAATCAAGATTAGCCTGGTTCGACTCCAGGTCGCGGAGCCAAGAATTCGACAACCGAACTGGAATGGTTATCAACTCTGAACTTGTAATTCTGATCTGCCGAAAGGCATACCCGTTCCTTCCACTTGTTGTCGTTTAGATTCTGTTGGGGGTAGGCCGAAGTAGTCGAGGCAACGGTCTTTGAAGCCGTCCGAAGTGAGTGCAAGTCTCACACCCCCTGCCAAACAATACTCCGTGATGACTGCTGGTAACGGTCAGTGCCCTTTCAAGGCACCGCCACTGAGGCTGGGGTTCGATTCCCCCACGGAGTACCAAATGAAAGTCCATCGAGTCTCCGTAAGGAGCGACAAAATGAGGGCGTGTGGGACACCTGGCGCTCGATGGCAAAGTCACTGCCCCTGGAGTGCGTGTGGATTGCATGCGACCTTGGTATGGTTGCGGATCGGGTTCGACTCCCGATGGGGGCACCACAACATGGCCTGTTGGTATATGGGTATTATGCGACGCTGTCTACGTTGCGAAACGGGTTCGAGTCCCGTACAGGCCGCCAAGATACTAAGACATCAGCTAGTAAGATAGTAGATGGAAACCGAGCCAGCAGTGCGCTGGTCTTCACCGCAAGGTGACGTTTACGGAAGGAAGTCGGTCCAGTAGGGTATGAAGACTGATGTTGGCGGAAGAGCTGCCGAAGGACAGAAGCCGAAACGAGTACTGAGCTCGGTGTAGGCGCCGCGCATTCCTTCCCGAACACCATGCCTCTGTAGCTCAATGGTAGAGCACTCGGCTGATAACCGAGAGAACTAAGGTTCGATTCCTTTCGGAGGCACCAAACATCCTTGCCGCTTTCGTATAGCTGGTGCGTACATGGGTCTGAAAAGCCTGGGGACACGGTTCGATTCCGTGAGGCGGCACCAAATTCTTAGCCGATGTAGTGTAATGGCAGCACACTAAAACATCGTTCGCACTCTTTGTTGGATCCCAACCGCTCGTGAATGGTTATCCTTCTATCCAAAGGGTAGTTCCGGTTCGAATCCGGACGTCGGCTCCAAAACAATCTCTCCGCCAAAGGAAGCGCCGCAAGGCCTTGGTCCTGACGCTACGAACGTCGGGCAGCAGGTTCGAGTCCTGCCGGAGGGTCCAAACACAATGCCCCTGTAGTTCAACGGAGAGAATAGGACGCTACGAACGTTCAGACGGTGGTTCGATTCCATCCAGGGGTACCAAGACATGGGAGTGTCGTATAGCGGCCTGATTATACCCGGCTCTTACCCGGGCTGACGTGGGTTCGAATCCCACCGCTCCCACCAAAACAACCCGTGCAAACTTTGATGGTGAAGCTTCGCCTCTTAAGCGACTGGAACCTGGTTCGAATCCAGGGCGCGGGACCAAATTCATGCTACGTTCGTCTATCGGTTAGGACACTAGCCTTTCAAGCTGGGAAGACGGGTTCAACTCCCGTACGTAGCTCCAAACAATACACCTGTCGTCTACGAGAAGGACGCCGAGGCTCTCACCCCGGAAACGCGAGTGCAAATCTCGTCAGGTGTTCCATGCCAATGGTGACCGTGGTGTAGTGGTGCGCAAGCTCTGCATTCTAGGCTGTGAACCTGGAGGTGAGGGTTCGATTCCCTTCGGTCACCCCAATTAGGGCCTCGCTCATAAGGTCCGTCAAGAGCGAGCAATGCTGGCAGGACGGATCTCCGCGAAGGAAAGTGGGCAGAGGCCAGCTCCAACAATGGTGGACGTAGATCAATTGGTAGATCCCAGGATTGTGATTCCTGTCGTTGCGGGTTCGAGTCCCGTCGTCCACCCCAAAACAACGCTCCTTTAGTGATAGTGGTAGCACACGGCCCTCGTAACGCTGTAGCGTCAGTTCGATTCTGACAGGGAGCACCACTTTTCAAGGTGTAAATAAGATGTCTCACACCTTGAAAGATCCACATGAAATCATACAGCGGTGAGCCAATGCCCGGAGAGGGCGAAGGCATCAGCTTCAAGCGACTCGCGATTCCGCACGGCCCGCAGTTTCCTCGAGCACCTGTACAGGGTGAGCTGTTCCATCTCGATGCTGACATCGACGGACAGGATGCACGCCTCACCTTCGTGAAGGGGCTCTATTACTGCCCTGGCTTTGGATGGACTCGGTTCATTGAGCAGTTCAACAAGCGAAAGGCCGCTCCAATCGGTTCGCAGAAGATCGAGCTCGAGAAGCTCGCCGATCTTCAGAAGCTACCGACTGTCGATGATGGAGTACAGATCGCCGCAACAAGCTTCAAGCTCGAGCATCGCCTTACCTCGGTTTCCGGCACGGCATCCTTCTGGGCCTGTCTACCTGAGGATGGCCATGTAGTGGTATCGGTCTTCAGAAACACGACGCTCGTGGCGGTTGCAGTGGATGAGCTGCAGGCCAAGAAAGCAAGGATCCTGTCGATCACCTTCCTTGACAGCCCTGGCACACCAGACGTCCAGCACGTTTTCTCACTGCGCGTAAGCGCGACGCGTCAACCGCTGTACATCAACCAGGCAAAAGGTTTTGACTTTGACGGTGCGGCGCAGACCGCGTTCATCGTCGCAGAGAACAACTAATCCATTCCCCGGTACTCTAATTGGTAAGAGGTTGCACTGTTAATGCAATGTAGTCCGTCAGACAAAGAGAACGGTATGCTGGTTCGAGTCCAGCCTGGGGAGCCAAACAATGAAGTACTGGAAGCGAGTTGTCGTAGACGGGTTTGAGCAGCTGAAACCTCAGCTGCTGCACCGAGTGCTGGAGAAAATTGACATCAAGACGTGTCCGTTCTGGAACAAGCTAGATGCGCATGAGTTTCCAGAACTGCAGCGTGTAGTTGAGCTCTCGCTTGGTGTCAAGCCGCTCATGATGACGGCTCTGGTTCTTCGAGAGCGTACAACCAATCTTCACGTTGACCACACGTTTGGGCAGTTCGGCCACAAGGCTCGCCTCAACTTGCCGCTGCTCAACTGTGAGAAGTCGCAGACAGTGTTCTACAATGTTGGGGATCTCCCGCCACACCGTGTCAGCCCGAGAGATGGGACAAAGACGTGGCAGTGGGGAAGCTATCCACGGCTTACGAGCTTCACGCTCACTGAGCCAACGGTGATTCGAGTTAGCGCTGTGCACGCAGTTCACAGCTTCACTAACGAACCAAGAATTGCGCTAACGCTCAACTTGGACAAAGACGCGGTCAGCCTCCTTGAGGACGACGCGCAGTAACACATGGTGAGGTAGCATTAGGGTAATGCGCCACCCTCATAAGGTGTCCGAAGCGGGTTCGATTCCCGCCCTCACCACCATGATCAATGCCCGCGTAGCTTAATTGGTAAAGCTCCTGATTGATACTCAGGCGACGGCTCTAGATGAGGGCGTGACTGCAGGTTCGAGTCCTGCCGCGGGTACCAGAATACGACAGCCGGATCGCAACTGAGGGTTATCCTGTTAAGATTCCCCCTCGATCGCAACTACTTTGCTGTCATCTTTCTATGCGTCCTTAGCTCAATGGTAGAGCACCGCTTTGACTCGGCGGACACGAAGGTTCGATTCCTTCAGGACGTACCAAACAACACGTCGTTGATGGGAGAGGTCACCAGGGATCCTTACAAGTTCTCTATGCTGGTTCGAGTCCAGCACGACGTACCACAACAATTGGGGGTTGGTGCATTGGTAGCATCCTAGGCTCTGAACCTGGAGAAGTGAGTTCGATTCTCACACCCCTTGCCAATCAATGGTGCAAAGAACGTGGAGTTCGAAATTCACGGTTCGCGGTGATAGAGACGGCAAGGTCGACTTACCCGTCAAAGGATCGTGATTCATCGCTGCACCGCCAAACATGGTTCGTTAGCATAGTCCGGCCCAATGCGCCTGCCTGTCACGCAGGAGACCACGGGTTCAAATCCCGTACGGACCGCCAGGTTACACTTTTGCATAAATACCCAAGGAGGTGTCTATGCAAAGAGCAGACAAACGAAAATACCACTACATCTACAAGATCACGCGTGACGATGGCAAGTACTACGTTGGTATGCATAGCACGGATGATCTTGAAGACGGGTATTTTGGATCAGGACAACGTATCTCCCGTTCAATCAAGAAGCACGGCAAGGGACGACACGCAAAACGTATCTTGGAGTTCCTTCCGACGCGCGATAGCTTGAAGCAACGAGAACGAGAACTTATCACTGAGGAGCTGCGAGCCGACCCAATGTGTATGAACATTGCTCCAGGTGGCGGTGGAGGTAAAATCAGTGATGAGAATCAGCGTGCAAGATCAAGTGCTGGTGGTAAAACAGGCGGCAAGAAGACGGGCGCCGTGAATGGAGGCCGAGCTCTTTCAAGAGCGCACGCTGAAGGTAAAGTCAGATACGATACCTTTACTGGCAGAAAGCACAGTGAAGAAACTAAGCGCAAAATGCGTGAGGCACACGCGCTGCGAAAACAACGCGCTCTCTAAACTTTGAAGGTGAAGCCCGGTTTTGTAGTCCGGCGGAAGTCGGTTCGAGTCCGGCAGAGAGCACCAAGAACAACGCCGATGTAGCTCAGTGGCCGAGCGCCTAAAACATCGTTCGCACTCTTTGTTGAGTGATCAACCGCTCGTGAATGGTTATCGCCTCTTAAGCGGGAGGACGGCAGGTTCGAATCCTGTCCATCGGCGCCACATCAACTGGAGACTTCATGTACACGCTCATCAAGGTAGAAGCAGATCACCCGCTGTACGTGACACCTCCAACGGAATCCGTGGAGCACGTCTACTCGGCGATCGAGTACGAGACGTCAGATCCATCAACCGCCAGGTCCATCGTGTGCTATCGCACCAAGGACGGGCTCACTCATCTGGCCGAAGCCAAGGACGGCAACTGCTCCGTTCGCGCATCGGTTTCACCACATCGCAAGTAAGGAGCGCGCTATGCGTACGTCAACTAGCGCCGTTGCCAAACGACCCTCTGGGGTCGTGGCGTAACGGTAGCGCAGCGGGCTTTTAACCCGCCAGGTCAGGGTTCGAATCCCTGCGGCCCCACCAAAACTTCCCTCCACCGAAGGATCGGACTTGGGTCTTCTAAGCCCGCTGGGCAGGTTCGAGTCCTGCTGGAGGGTCCACACAGCACGCCCGTAGCTCAGTCGGAAGAGCACATCCCTCCGAAGGATGAGGCCGGTGGTTCGAACCCACTCGGGCGTACCAAGTAAATAGGCGATAGCTTCTGGAGAACTCCATGCGCATCGCCATTCTAACAATCCTTCTGCCGCTGGCGATCATCGCCGGCTGTGATCGTCTGGAAGTCGCTGGTTCTGGTGAGAAGATCACCCCAACCCGCGATGACAAGACCTTCACGATGACGGTTGAAACCATCCCGGCAAACCGAATCGAAGGGCACTGCAGCGCGCTCGGCGTCAAGTATGAAGCCAACGGCTGCGCCGCTTTCAATCTGGACACGAAGCACTGCACCATCTACGTCGTCGAGCCACGTCATGCTGACGACACCGATCGCTTCGCAGTCATTGGCCACGAAACATGGCACTGCCGCTTTGGACAGTGGCACCAGTAATCTCTAGGTCTGTGGTGTAACGGCAACATAAGGGTCTCCAAAACCTTTGTTGGGGGTTCGAGTCCCTCCAGACCTGCCAGAACATGCGTCTGTAGCTCATTGGTAGAGCATCACCTTGACACGGTGGGGGCAGTAGGTCCGATTCCTACCAGACGCACCAACAGAGCGTCTTCCCGTAAATACCACATACACAAGTATCTGGTATCTCATGTCCATCCCTACATCCAGCTGCCGTACGGCACCATCGGCGAGGAACGCAAATGTCTAAGGAAGAACTAGTCGCCTTCCTCAATGACATGGTGGATGCGCTGACGTGGAAGAGGTTTGCGCTGCTTACCCTACTGGGACTTTTCACCATTGGCCTGCTGATGGTGTTCGAGAGCCGCACCACCATCTTCAACCGCTTCATTGACACCACACCCGTCGAGGAACTTTCAGCCCCATGGGAAATCTCTGCACAGACGAAGGCAGAGCTCACTGCCCTCACCAAGCTGCCGATAATTGACGGCGTGCTTCTAACCGAGGTCAACCTCAAGAAGAACCGACGTATCGTCAAGTTCTGGCACGTCAACGACGCTGACTTCCGCCAAGAGGCCACCACCATCGCCTCGTCAATTCTTCCGCAGGCGTTCTTCGACACCGACAAGAAGAACAACGAGCAGATGCTGGCCGTTCTAGGCAATCAGTTCGTGTGCACGCCAGCCGTCGACACTGTCTACATCCGGTTCTTCCCCAACATCGACAAGAAGTATCCTGTCATCTGTCGCCTGGCGGTACCTCCCTTTGCCGGCGAGTTCGCTGGACTGGTGACGGTGTTCCTCAAGCGTAAGCCGACCCCATCAGAAGTAGATTCCCTCAAGATCGAGATCACGCGCGTCTCTGTTGAGATGTACCTTCGTGACATTCAAGGACGCGGAAAGAAACGCTAAGGACATCTATGATCACGGGGTTCATCTCGAAACTAGTCAGAACAATCACCCTCAACCGAGTAGTCATTTGGTCGCTCACGGCGCTGCTGTGCATCTCACTCTACACCGTGTACGAGAACCGCAACCGCCTGCTCGGATGGGTTGCGACACCTGACACCACCAGCTCCGTAGGAATTGTCTTCACCATTGGTGCAGAGACCCAGCAGCGCCTGGAAGAACTCACCCTCCGAAACGACAACATCATCGGTGTTGCCGTGATGTCGGCAGACCTGCGTCTCAACGAGGCGCGCTTCATGTTCTTCAGCGGTGACAGCCCATCACTGGCAGAGATTTCTGAGCGCGCGAAGCAAACCGACTCGAACCGACTGCCACTCTTCACGAGCGTCGATGAGAACAATGCCGAGGTCATCAAGCTTATCAATGGTCAGTTCACCTGCACCAGCTTTCAATCGACGCTCGAGTCCAAGATCTATCCACAGCTCCTGAAGTCCGTCAAGTCGGTGTGCCGTTCCAGCATCCCCTCATACTACGGCTACTTCTCAGGTTACCTGCAGATCTACCTGAGCGAGGACCCGAATGCTGAGAAGCAGCTGCAGATGAAGCTAATCACCGAGAAGCTTGCCAACGACATCTACTTCAAGGACGTTCTACCAACCCAACGGTCTGAAAAGATCACCAAGAAGCCGCTCCAATGACGGTAGTTGAAGTTGTCGGATACAGCGTCATCGCGGCAGTCCCACTTGGCTGCCTTGCGGTGTGCTTCATCGTTGCTCTCGGAAAGAGGAAGGGTCTACGACGCAGGCGCAACATCGGACCCGGTGAAGGTATCGAACGCCGGTGCCCGAACAGATCCAGCTGTATTCACGGTGTGCACTGTCGACGACCGCCATCGCAGTGCCCACAGAAAACCGGTCAACCTACTTCCACCAGTGTACACCAGGTCGACGATAAGCTAGAATAGCTCTATCGTCAACTACGGAGCTTCACATGGAACTGGCAACCAAGATCTTCAGCCGCATGACGGAAATCGAGAAGATCGCAGTCCGAGGCGCCAGCGCCGACCGCCTGGACTACCTGGGCGACACCGCCCACCTGGTCGACATGCCATCCACCACCTTCGACGAGCGCTGCGCCACGATGCGCGAAGTGCACGCCCTGTGCATGCTCGAGTTCTCGACCAAGAGCGGCATCTCCGACTTCAGCGGCGTCACCTGGAAATTCTGATGGAGAAGGTCGTTCATGAGAACGGTGTTGTCCTGGAATGGGACGACACCCTGACACCAGGCGAGCTCATCACCGCCTACGACGGTGGGTTCCACATCCTGACAGGGTTCCAGTTCCGCGAACGACAGACCCCTCTCGCCAACCACGTGATGGTGGTGAAGGCAGACGGAACGAAGGTCAAGAAGCCCGGCGTCACTCGAACCTGTGACGCGTCGTACGTCAGACGGGTCACCAAGGACGACATCGAGCGGATGTACAACGCTGAGGTCAACGCCGCCATCCTGAAGCGGGACAACCTGCTGAACTTCACGCCCCGGTGACCGGTAAATAGGAGGAACCGAAAGGAACCTCCTATGTCGCATATCCTGATTGTTGGCGCCGGCCGGGTCGGTGTCGCTACCGCAAAGATCATCCGCAACCTCGGTGACTGGGACATCTCCCTCCTAGACACCAGCGTCGAGGCGCTCACCGCAGCCGACGCCACCCTGCGTCATGCCAGCCTACCGCACCTGCTGGCTGGAAACATCTCCTGCTACCACATCGAGGATGATGCCGAGATGGAGGAGGTGATCTTCGCCATCAAGCCGGACGTCGTGGTGTGCACCACCCCGTTCACCGTCAACGTCAAGGTGGCGAAGGTGGCGTTCGCCGTCGGGTGCCACTACATCGACTTCACTGAGGACAACGCCGTCACTCAGGAAATCTCGAAGCTGCCGATCGAGAAGAGCACCTTCGTTCCTCAGACCGGCCTGGCACCTGGGCTGGTGAGCTACCTCGGACTTGACCTCTTCCAGGAACTCGGCGAGCCACACTCACTGGACCTTCGTGTTGGTGCGCTGCCTCAAGTGGCCTTCGGACCGGCGTACTACGCCATCACCTGGTCTCCAGAGGGGCTCATCAACGAGTACATCAAGCCGGCGTTCAGGAAGTATGACGGTGCCGTTGAGCAAGTCGCTCCTCTGCAGGACTACGAGACGCTGCTGGTAAATGGGGTGATCTATGAAGGGTTCACTACCGCGGGCGGCGTTGGAGATCTTGCGGCATACCCCCACATCCCATTCGTGGAGTACAAGACGCTGCGCCACCCGGGTCACCTCGGCTTTGTCACGAGCAACATCCTCTCCATCCCGGACTTCACCCTCGAGAAGGGGGTCGAGCGCGCAAAGAAGCTCTTCCAGACAACCCGCGACGACATCGTGGTACTGGCGGCCCACGCCGTAGACAAGAACAACAGGTCAGCCTCCTTTGGCGCTCACTTCGGCCCTGAGACCAACCTCGGTCTGACGGCGCTGGAGCTCACCACGGCGGGTACAGGTGTTGCGGTCATCGAGCTTCTGCTCGACGGTCACCTCAAGCCCGGCATTCTCAAGCCGTCTGACATTCCGATGGACAAGCTGCGTTTGTACTCCAAGGCCATTGAGCTGGTCTTTAGCACCGCATTCTGATAAATACAGGCATGAGCGACGATCCCCGTCGCCGAGCAAGGAGTACAGCATGGATCTGATCATCGGCATTGCAATCGGAACTGCCTTTGCGCCGTTCTGGATGATGGTCTACAACAAGTGGATCAAGCCAACGGTGGCCAAGTTCTTCAGCAAGTAAGCGCCATGGAAATCTCAACAGACCTCATCTGCGGCTTGTCGCTCGGCGCCGAGTATGTACCGTCAAGCTTCGAGGCTGACATCGAGTATCCATGCCTGGTCCTGGATCTGCTCTTTGTCCGCGTCATCGTGGAATTCACAGGCGAGTAGACCGACCCAACTAGAACAGATTTGACGGGGATCTGTTCTTGTAACAGATCCCCGTTGCTGTTACAGGTTGTGGTTTACCCGACCTGGCGGATGTGATACAATACAACATGCACAACGACGAAACTGGATACGAAAAGAGCCCACGCTCAGGCCTCATTCCCTTCCTCCGCGCTGAGGATGGGACGCTGCACTACCTCATGATGGTGTCTTCGGACCCGAAGTTTGGTGGACCACGTCCCATGATCTCGAAGGGCAAGATCGAAGCAGGTGAAACCCCGCTCGGTTGCGCCATCCGCGAAGCTGAAGAGGAGCTTGGCCTGAAGCAGCGCAACCTTCGTGGACCGTTCTTCGAGGTGTATGAAGGACGCGTCGAGCTCTATTCCTGCGCCTACCAGCTCTACGTCTTCGGCGTCGAGATCCAGGACAGGTACGACTTCGACAAATGGTGTGATGAGACGGAGTTCACCACGTGGATGACACTGGAGGACTTCAAGCAAAAAGGAAGAAGGGACCATGTAAGGTTCGTAGAAGAACTCGAAAGGAAAGTATCATGAGCAGAATTCTCACTCTCGACGCAGGCGGCACCCCGCACCGGTGGGTGTCGCACGAAACCGCAATTGTCTACCACGCCAAGGGCCTCGTTGCCTGGCAGCTGGGTGAAGGCGAAGGCGACGTCATGTTCCGTGGTGGTGAGAACCGCATCACTGGCCAGCAGTCGCGCATTGTGACTGCACCGATCATCGCCGTCAAGGGCGAGAGCGCGGCCGTCAAGCGGATGAACAAGCCGCCTGCTCTGACCAACCGTGAGCTCTTCCGGCGTGACCACTACATGTGCGCCTACTGCGGTGGCATCTTCAAGGAGCTGCACCTGACGCGTGACCACATTCAGCCCCGCTCCAAGGGCGGTCTGGACAAGTGGACCAACGTCGTGACGGCATGCGAGAAGTGCAACCACAAGAAGGACGACCAGCTGCTGCAGGACTGCGGCATGGAGCTCCTGTACGTGCCGTACGCTCCGAACCGGGCTGAGGCGCTCATTCTGGAAAACCGAGTGATCCTCGGCTGCCAGATGGACTACCTCAAGTCGTTCCTGCCGGAGCACAGCCGGGTGTGGAAGCACCTCAACGTGGCGCAGTAAGAGAGGAGGCTTCGGCCTCCTCTGCCGTAAATAAGCGATCAGCAATGGAGCATCCATGAAGGTCGCACA
>JACCDQ010520082.1_pt1 | contig 66040 bp, 108 predicted proteins | sample 7446031 | NCBI WGS metagenome assembly JACCDQ01 (sample SAMN15323442, study PRJNA562643) | freshwater metagenome | isolation source: river surface water | place: USA:Blue River Watershed | collected 2017-08-17
CCACAAATCCAAACTTTCTTTGGATTAGTTTCACATTCAATTTGTGTAATAACAAAATATTCTTCTGGATTTAATACCGTAATTGGATGGCTGACTTTTACAGTTGATCCTACTTTGATACGCATTATTAAATCCTTTATGCCGATGGAGTATAGATTATTTCCCCTACCCGATGTAGAGAAAATCCAGATGCACCGATAATATCATCTGGTGTTACTTTTCCAAATGGAGTTGTAATAGAGTCACGAACTGGATATGATCCATATTCATAAGTTCCTTGAATAATCATATGATCATGACCGCCACCATGCCAATATACTGTTATTTCAAGCAATCCACTAACGCGACCATCATATGGTGCAATTTCCCAAATTATATGATCAACTATTTTCATCATATTTCCTTTTTAATTAGAACTTGTAGAAACATAGTTTCTGGCAAACCGTATTGCTTCTTCATTACCCATATGTTTGGAAAATAATTCTGGGATGTGTGCGGCAAGTTGTAGACGCAATTTTCCTAGTTGAGTATTAACATCTTTCCAATTTCCATCTGGATATTCTGCTTTATGACGATTTCTTTCAAATTCTAGTTTTTTACATATTTCTAGAATTTCATTTGTATCAGTCATGATTTTTCCCATTTTACTTTTTTCATTATTTCATCATGCCAAGCAAGATGCTTCTCATACCATTCCACCCGATTGCCACCGTCTTGGCGGTCTTCAACAAAAGCATGAAGTTGATCAGCCATCATTTTAGTTTTATAGTCACGTAGAATCTCACTGATATGAGTTGCCTCAAAATCATCAAGCCTTGTGATCGTAAGTGTATGAGTCATTATCGCCACATCCGTTGGAATTCATCATATGCTTCTGGTGTATATCCACCATAACGAACTGCTAGCCCTTTATCGCCTTCGGTGTGCCATACATAAGCCATTTCCATAGCAACACGTTCTGTAATAGGTTCTGGCACACAGTTTACAAGGCAGCAGCTACACTTACCACCATTGGTAAGTGCAATACCGTCTACATCATGATCCCATTTGTTCCAACCATATTCGGTAAGACGAACAGGATGAAAATTACAGTTAACAAAATAACCAGTCTCTAGAATTTCATTGAGCAGTCGCTTTGCACGTTTTTTACGAATACGCCACACATATGCCATTTTAATCTCCTATACGATTTTTCATATTCGCCAATTTTTCATATTGTTCTTCTCGTTCTATTTCGTGCCGTTCATATTCGGCAATAAATTCTTGAACATTATTGAAGTATCCACTAATCGTGAATGATTTTTTTAAGTGTTTTCCAACACTCTTATAAAATACTTCTTCAAAGTTCTTTTCGTTTTTCCAATAGAATACAATTTTTGGACCTTGCCATGCAGTGTTTACAAAGGTCACGTCTCCATCGTCATAAAGAGCATGATGTAGATGATGATACATACTCACCCACCCTTCAAGGCTTTCGCAACCATGGGCACCATTATGGAATATGCCCCATTCATTAATATCATTTTCTGCAATCCACTTGAACAAGATTGCAGCATCGTTTTCACCCTTCATGATTTCAAGGTATCGGGATTTTGCATCCTCAAACCGTTCTTCGAATTGTTCAAGTTTACTCATCATCTGTGTTATCCATCATTTTTTTAGTTGCTGCATTTTCGTGAAAACGAACTCTTGTGCGAATATATTTCTTTGCACCGCGAACAGCTTTCGCCATTCCTCTATGGCTTTGTGAATATTCGTGACAAACACTTGCACCGATCATCTTATCAGAAAATTCTGTCTTTTGGCCCCACCCTGTGCCACCCTTATATAGATAGCCTGTGCGACCTACATAATTAGCTTTAGATGATTCGTCAACACCATCTGGTGCTACAAGATCACCATTCCGCCACCGTTCAGAACCATCATTTCTTGCATGTCCATTATTATATTCGGAAGTTGAATACCGACGATCAACTTTTTGTTTGTTTTTTGGGCGACGATGATTGATCTTATTTGACATCTTTTCACCAGACAAATAGCATGAAGTAAGAAAACAAAATAATCCATGGTGCAAAAGCAATAGATATTGTTTTTATATTAGCTGGAGTATTTTTAATCGCAAACCGAAATGCCCAAAATATAGACCAAAGAAAAAATATTAGAATTATTTTTAAAGTAACGATAGGAGTCATAGTTTAAATCCATATGCAATGCATCCGCCGCGAACATCTTTGTCGCAAGCACCTAGAGTTTCATCTGTTCCCATGATAGATGTTACCATTTCTGATTTGTCCATAAAACTAACAAGCCATAGAGGAATAAGGATTAAATTACCATCCCAATTTCCAAATCCATAACTATATAAAATGTTACGATCTACAGATTTTAACTCTTCTTGTGTAATAATTTGAACTTTTGAATTTCCAAAACTTTCTTCAGGTGAAAATGCAAATGCAAGTTCTTTTGAGCAATATTCTACACCCCAAGTTTCTTTATATTCATGGGAACATGCTGCCGCATTTAGAATACGCCGCCTGATAGTATCTAGTCTGCTAATAATGTCCATTGAAATTTTCCTAAAATTGTTAGTAACGAATTAGTGGATTTTGTAGAGGAATTGCGGCTGGAATGATTTTATCAAATGTATTTGGAATAAGACGCATACAGACAACAGGCATTGCAATTGCCAGTTCGCCAGTGGGTGCTGGCTTGTCTAGAATCATAATACCCGTGCACATTGAGGACCATCCAGCAAAAACGCCTTTGTAGAAGCCATCTTCATAGTTTTTGCCAAAATGGCAAGATTCGATTTTGTCTCCAATGCGAGGGCTATAGCCAGTTCCTTGATCGTAATGGCTCCAAGACATGTGGTATCCTTTCATTGTATGATTGTTATCGGCAGTATAGCAAAATACTATTTTGCTGTCAAGTTATAATATAGAGTTTTGCAGAGTTTGCGATACTTTCGATTTGTGATTCTGTGAAGAACCCAACCTTTTCGCATTCTTTCCTGAACATATCTTTAAGTTTAATATGATCATAAAAAGGCAATTCACAGTTATCATCAAAATAATTTGATTTGAGGCCAAAAATGTCAAAGTCATATTCATCGGATGTTTGTTCCAAATTCGACTTTGTGAATTTTTCATCTTCTGTCCAATAATCAGGGAGTTTGAATTTTTCTCCACCACAAACGACAAAATCTATAGTCATTACTGTAACTTTTTTTGTATATGGTTTTCCCGTATTTTCGTCATATTTTGTGACTTTATCATATAAATCAGTAGATTTCATTTTTACGCCAAAAACAATTGTTGCTGACATGGTATATCCCTTTCGATTTCATATCCACACTATAGTAAAAGAGGGTGCTGTTGTCAACACCCTCCTATTATTTTCACGAAACTTGCTGAGTTTTATATTGGCGATACCATTGGATCAGACCAAGGGTAGCAATTCCCAAGAAGATAACATACAGGCCACTGGTAACGAACAGACCCTTTCCAGCATAAACGCCGATAGCAACAACATCTACACTCACCCAAAAGACCCAACTTTGCCAGTATTTCGAGTTAAGCAGAAGTTGTGCAACAACACTCATCCACAGGATAGATGCATCAAGGTAAGGGAATGCTGCACCAACATAAATCATATGGTAGCCAGTAAGGAAAGTCAAAATTCCAACCAATCCCACGATAGGAAGCCAAAAGATTGGTTTGAAAGAATTCACATAACCAATACCTTTTTCTGCACCATATTTCTTCCAGATATACCATCCTGCGAATTGCATAGGCAGGAAAAAAAGAAGTTGCAGAATAACATCACTATAGAGTTGAACTTGGAAGAACAAATATCCAAACAACAGAACACCAACAATACCCCATGCCCATGTCCAAATATTATGTTTTGTTGCAAGATACACACAAACAAGGTTTGCGATGCAACCAGCGAGTTCCACAAGGCCAAGAGGCGATGCAAAATAAGTATAAACGGCAGTGATAATTTCCATGATAGTTTTCCTTAGTTAAGGTGGTCGAAGTGTTTTCCAGTTCCGCGAATCTTGTCTTTCTTCAACATAACACATTCGTCGCAGATTGCAAGGTCTAATGATGATCCGTCCATAGGATCATATACAGCAGACCCATAATGTCCATACGTCCTAAAATGTAGACCACCCATAGGATGAACAAACACATAAGAACCATTGTGTGATTCATATTGAAGATTGTGTAACTCTTTATCACAACAAAAGCAATTAATTTTATCGTTTATTTTCATAATTTTTTCCTGTATTATTGATAATAATAGTTTGTTTGTTATGTTGGCTCAATTCTGGTCCATTGTATGTCATAAGAAAATTAGTTGCATCATCACTATCTTTAAAACATACAATAATTTCATCCATGCCCAAGTTTCCACCGTAGATCAAGTTGCCGTTATCATCTACATATACTGGAAAAACATCAACTCTAACTTTGTTGATGCAATTTTCTTTTGTCCACGATTTTATAAGTCGAGAATCTACGGTAAGACCGCAGATATCGTCAATTAATGTTGGATTTGGGATTGCAATTATTATATTATATCCATTATATATTTCTGATAAGATGGTTGCACGATTGTTGCAATCTTTATCATAACGATATTCGTATTCTTCTCTTGTAGAAACGCCATGTTTTTTAAGAAATCTGTTTTCTTTCAATTCATTATATTTCTGGGATATAAGAGAAAATAAATTCATCGCAATCTCCTGAAAGAAAGGCGGGGTATTATCCCCGCCTTTTTATATTAGTTGGATGCCCCTGCAACATCCATCTTGAACTTCCGATCATTTTTGTGCTTTGCAGACACGCCGATGAAAGAACGAACATTGTAGACATAGTTTTTCTGAGTATTGCCGTTAGAATTCTTCACGGCAATCTTTTCAGATGCATACAGAGGAAGCGAATTGAAGATTTCATCATCAATGTCACGATCCCAGAAGTAACCAAGGGTCCAACCCTGATCAAGCAGCATTTGAATATGGGGCGAGTCGGGCTTGCGGACAAGAACTGCCGCATGAACATCGCCAAAGTTTGCCATGGTGTTCAGCAGATCAGGTGCGGATTCAACCATACCAGCCTTTGCCCAATCATCTTTTCCACCATTTTCGCCCATTTCAATAGAAACGATGGTTTTCCAGAAAAGTTCAGTGCCAGAACCAACACCGTCAACTGCGATGCGATTTTCAGCAGTCAAATCTTCGAGTTCGCTCATATCGGAATTCGGAGGGAAAAGAAGAAATGCCTTTTCGGTGCCGTAGTCTGCAACGGGTTCAAGGCTGCAACCTTCCTTGTGACGGGTATAAACTGCGTCAATCTGTGCAGTCCAAACATCTGCCTTTCCGTTACATGCAGCAAGCGTGATAGCGTCACTGCCATTGGTAGGGGAAATAGTGATGGAGTCATATCCACGCTGTTTCAGGCGTTCGGCCATTTTCATGGAATTGGTGTGATAACCGCCGCCTTCCATACCCGTTGCGATGGTGATTGCGGGCTTATCTTGAGCAAAAGATGCGGTAGCCGACATGATAGCAGCGAAACCGACAGTAATCATAAGTTTCTTCATTTGTGTAGTCCTTTGATGGTTGGTGGTTTTGATTTCGTGAGGCTGTTATAGCAGCGATTCGTGGTGTGGTCAACTACTTTTTTGCGGCATACTCAGTTTTTTCAAATTGGATTTTATTGCAGTCAACTAATTTTGCCCAAAAACGTGGCTTTTTCTTTGTAGAAAGAATATTACTATCTTTTAGATAGAAACTAATAGACGAAAAATCAGATGCACCTTTTCTGATGTAAATCCGATCAAACGCCAAAATAGAATCTTTTGGAAGTGTAACAGAACATACAAGTTCATTACGATACAATTCTCTGTAATTATTATAAGATTCTAAATCTTCTGCACTCCAAGCAGAACGCCCATATGAACTGGAATACTTGTCTTGTAAATTGTGAATTTTATCTAGATAATGTTCCTGAATGCTTTTTTCACTAATCACTTCAGGGTGTTGGTCACAACCTAATGCTTCCCAAAGAGTATCATTGCGATACTCATTATGCAAATCAAATGTCCAATCTTCTGTAAGACGGATATGATCGCCAATTTCTGGAATATAAAGAAGCATGATTAGTTTCCATTATTATTGTTATTGTTGCGATTATTGTTATTAGAAAGATCATCTTTCTTTTCATCAATCATTTCTTGCAATTGTAGTGAAACAATCGACTGAACATCTTGGAACATCTTTTTAGCAGATTCGTCAGTAACAATTACTTCTGCACCTTCACTTGCGATGATAAGATAAAACGTATCTTTGCTTGGGATTGAATATGAAACGATCCCTAAAATGGTTGCTGTCCAGAAAAACAATTGTTGAATTTTTGGAATATGAGTATACCATCCACGCTGGAACGGATTGTCTTTTGTATTTGCATTTGCTGGATCATCTTCAAAAAGACGAACAACAGTGATAGCAATCCACCCAAGCAAAGCAAAAAATGCAATTACTGACCATGCTCCTGCCATTGCAGGAAGAATATCAGCAAAGTATAGCAACCAAGATAGTGAGTTCATTTTCGTGTTTCCTTAAATATATTTTGAAAGTTGTGTTTCGAGCCAGCTAAGATATGTAACATTTTTATCTGTATTGGCGTGAGAATATCGTTCATACATTCTATTTGCAGTAGAATCATGTTCCACTTCAAAATAGTTATTCCAAGGCCAAATTAGATCACTTCCAAGATACAGAGTATCTAGTGGTTTATAGAACCCAGCTTCGCGGGCAGTCAAAATCGGTGATCCAGATTTGTCGTAATAATTTGCAGTTTCAAACTTGCGATTATAGTCGTCAAAATCCGTATAATCAAGTTTAACTAGATATACCAAGTCTTGTTCTTTTTCTTCTTTGCGTTCAAGAGAAATACTAATGACTTTGGCTTTCATGCCAGCTTCGCAATAACTTTCCAAATCTTCACATGCAGGTTTGAAAGTTATTACTTTTCCAATATACCTGTAATAAACATCAGAATTGTGTTTCATTTAATCCCACCATAGGCGAAGTTCGGTTTCGGTATTCATAGCAATTTCGTCTGCTTGTGACAAGCCGATGATATAAGTAACCAAATCAGAAGTCGAAATCCCAGTTAATTTAACATTAATTACACCACCCCAGTTATCATCAGTAATAGCTGGAACAGTAATTTCAATTTCTCCCTTCTTACAAAAGATTGTAAGATTTTTTAGAAACAAATTGGGCAGATACGAACCATAATCTTTCATAAGTTCTGTAAACGTATTTGTTTCTCGAATTTTCTTTCCAGAAGAATTCGAAACAATTTCAATAAGATTATCTTTATTAAAGTGATACGTATCAGTTTTGGTAATTTGCTTATTCATCGCATGGTTCTCCTTGTTCATTATCGTAGTATTTGATTAGTTCAGTAACAAGTTTTTGATGCTCCATAGTTTTTGTATGGATAACCCCAATATACATGCCATCATTAGTGAAACCAACTTCATCCACTTCAATATTTTTAATGCCAAGCATATTTTGTATCATATATTTGATATGATTAAATTCATGATAATCATGAACTTCAATAATTCGTGGCAATTGGACTTGCACATTCAAGTCATACTCAATTTTATATGGGCTGATCATTGATTCCTCCTACATTACTGGGAGTGTATCACGTTGAACTAGTCAAGTCAAGAAGAACTTCTACCGTAGAATTCTACCGTAGAAAGTAGTTAGTGTTGGCTGATTTTTGAACAAATACCAACAAAAGTTATCTGTGCTGGTTGCACTACTATCGGTAAACCATTTTACTCTACCAACAGACACAACTTTTTCACATCTACTCATCAAACTTCCCATTCGCTTATTATGCATATAATCAGATGGAATTAGCAACCATGTTGGTCTTAATTTAATTAAATGCTCAGTAAGTGGTTCGAACATTTCCCATTTAAATGGAGGATTAGTTATAAAATAATCTATCCCAGAAATGTCATTTTCATCAATGAATATTGCAGACTTTTGTATTATATTGTTTGCTCTTGGATCAATATCACATGCATAAGTGCAATCAATATCTGGTCTTAATGTTTTTAAATTATTAATCAAATCTCCTGCACCAGCACATGGTTCACAATATTTCAAATTTTGTTGCAAATGTGGTAATAATGGTTCTATTGCTTTTAGTGGAGTCCCATAAAAATCGTTTTTGCTTCGTTCAAATGTTGTTTTTCCTAATTTAGACATCTTCGCTCCCATCATCAATTTTTATTTTATCAAAATACAATGGGAAATCTGGTAATGGGATTTTATCTGGATCGGGGTGTATTTCTCTATTATAACTTAAAGATATATGGGGTTTGTAGCTATCCCAATAATCTTCCATATTATATTCTTCTTCATAGTGTTTTCTAAACCACAGCAAGCTATCGGATTTTATTTTTAGAACTGGAATGTCATAATTTTCACCAAGATATGTTATTTCTGTTGGAGTGACTTCCATTTTTTCTTTTTGCTGAATTCCGTTACTTATTATATGTGTTGATTTAGTGTAAAATATTGTTGAATGGAATTCAAAATCTTCTGGCTTTTGTTCTTTTCCACTGTAACTTTTTGTAAGATCAAATCCATGCTTGATACAATATTCTCTTAGCTTTTGTTGGGTTTCATCATCATATATAGCTGCTACATATTTTGATTTTGCTTGACTTTGTATATCATTTATATACTCTTTTAGAGACTTCATTAATTCACCTTATAAGAAAAAAGGCTGGCAATCTCTTGCCAACCTTATATTTATCTATTGAGTTTTTGAAGTCTTACCAGTCATATCGTGGGATAAGAACGGTAGATTTCATAACTTCCGATGGTGTGAAGTGTTCTGCACGAAGAACGCTTTTCATGATTGCAGGTGAGAACCCACTAACAAGAGCAGCACCTTCTTTGTTGAATTCAACAGGAACCCCATTCTTTGAATTGATATTCCAGTATACAATCTTTGGCAGTTTATATCCTGCACTATTGTATTTCTGTTCAATCATTTCAAATGACGTTGGGTTGTCAGTTTGAGACATACGACGACCAAGACCAGTGTAGTTATATGTTCTTGTAGCAGCATCAAATTGCATGTCTGACAGAATAAGAATTGTGTCAGGCATTTGATCTTCAGAAACCTTTGCCTTAACAGCAGAAGTAAGTAGAAGATCGAATACTGCTTCAAGATTAGTATTCATTTCCCATGGTGAACGCTCCATCTGCGTGACACGCTGAGACAGCTTGCCAGACAGTTTAACAAATTGTGGCTTCTGTGAGAAAGTCACAAATTGATCTTTGAAGATACCACGGTTACGTTCGCTTAGGTAAAGACCTAGTGAAACGGCAACATCAAGGCAAGTTACCTTTGAGTTGCGATCACCACCCGCAGAGCAAGTCATTGACCCGCTAACGTCTACGATTGGCAGAATACCACGATTTTCAGTTCCCTCCATGTAGTCAGGAAGTGCTTTCCACTGTTCGTCTGCAACCTGCGAACTACCATAACGAACACTTTTTACAATGTCATATGGATATACTGCACCAGCATTGATTTTTGCTTCACCTTTTTGTAGGCTAGCAACATACTGTTGGTATGCATTTGAAGCATTTTTCCAGAATGCTTTTTGATAACGTGCAGCAGCTACGCTAGGCAGCTTGCCGAAATCAATAGCATCCCACTGCTTTGCACACATCAGTTGTTCGACAACATTGGTGTTCGCAACAATAAGTTTGCGATATGCTTTTGGAGAAAGACCCATAGCTTTACGCATAATTACCGCATTTTGGCCTTTACGGTCGCTCCACTTTGCAGCAAGACCATTGCCAGAACGAAGGGCACCCGCAAATAGTGCAATAGCTGCATCTTCGCTTGGAGTGCTAAAGAATGCATACAGATCATCCCAACGCCCAAGTTCTGGAACTTTTGCAACAATACGATCACCTTCTTCTTTTGTAAGAGAATTGGTGTTGAATGCAAAATGAATTGCATCTTTGAAGAGTTGACGTTCACCAGCACCTTGACGTGCATCACGTGACCAAAGAAGGACACGAATGGTCATATCAAGATTATCTGCAAATGCTTTTGAAAGTGTTGGCTTGAGTGAATCAAACTTACCACGGCTTGCACCAATCTTAAAAAATAGATCGGTTACTGAATCCATTGAGGATACAAGAGTAGCCATACCATTTTCAGTAACGGTTTCATTGCGGTTAACTGCGGCGAATAGAGTGTTTGTCATTTTTTCTCTCCTATATCAGAATGACGGTGTATAGAATTGCTGGTTCATTCTACGTTGTGTATTGCGACTTCGATTGCTTTATGTTTGAGTAGTATAGCAACATACTGTTCCAATGTCAAGTCTTTTTTTCGTGCTTGCTCTAAAAAAATTTCTTCGGTTTCTGCATCCATCAAAATATTATATAGTGCAGACCCATCTGGATATTCTGTTACTAATTCTAGTTCAAAATACCGATCAGTCATTGTGTTAACATAAATTCAAACAATAAATGATCTTCTTTGTTTACTTTTACTGCTTTGTTTGGTTTTAAAATTCTGTGAGTATTTTTATTTTTAAGATATTCAACTTTTATATTTTTACTGATAGGAATTACTGACACAATTTTCCCCATTTCTAATTCAGACAAGATACCAAACATTACGATATCTCCGATATTTAAATCGCATCCAAATTTGTCTTTCATACTGAAACTCCTGCAAAAGCAGCAGATAGGATCATTACTATAAAACATATAACATATAATAACTTTAATATATTGATATGAATTGGTCCTAGTCCTGTTTTAGACAAGTCAAATTCTTTTTCTCCTACTTTTGCTTCACGCATGATATAGCCAAATGTGACTGCAAAAACAGTCATGCCAAATGCAGCAGCAAAGGAAATAGTAAGATATACAATGTATAAATATCCTGTCATTTTGTTTCATTAACCCATTGCCAAAATTCTTCAAATCTAATGTCTGCGTTCATGTTTTTGTTTAATGTTGCCATTACCATATCACGAACATCTTTTCCGCCAAGTTTGCCAAAAACATACATTGACAATGTTTTATCATTTATATTTGGCAATTCTTCGGTTGCAATCTTTTTACGATCCCCAGAATACTTAGAAATAATCGCATCTGCTTCTTTGGTAATATATTCTACTTTGGCAGAGATTGCATCCCAAAATTCTTTTTCAAATTTTTTCACACGTTCACTGTCGATAGAGTCAAGGTGTGGAAAAATATCATCCAATTGATTATCCATCATCAATGCGACAACATGTCGATTGCTACGGATCATATCTTTGGTTTTATGTATCTTTACATAATTGTCATTTTTTAACTTATACATGTCTCCGTTGTTGAAACGAATAATGTCACCTTCACGTCCAACCATTTTTCGTGCTTTTTCAATATACGAAACGATTGGCATGTTCAATGATCCATACATTGGAACAATGTTAAATGGACAATTAAATATGTGTAGTGGATAATACTCACCAGTTCGATTTTCACGAATACCAGTCAAAATCATATCATCAGTATCGTATTGAATTACGATACGGTTATTTGGAGAAGTCCATTCAAAGATAGGAGTGAAATTATCATTGACCATTTTATTGGTCCAATTATGGTGCTTATCTGATTGAGCATCAAACCATACTTGCGTTTGTGCGGCAACATCAGATAGCCCCATCTTTGTTCCAATATAGATTTTATCATCGCTTGGAAAAATCAGTGGACGAACCATAGACCCATCCAATTTTTCCATTAGCGTATGGGATTCATTAAAGTCGATGTTATATACTTGGGTTTCTTCACGTTCTGACAAATTAAAAAATTTGTGATAGGGACGAGAAATTAACTTCCCATCTTTAGAAAAAATTAGTCCACGGCATTCCCTACGGAGTAATCCAGTTAACGGATTTTGTGGATCAATATCAAATGTATCAGGCATAGAAACCATATAATTGATAACAATATATTGATCTCTTTCGCCAACAATAAATTCAGGACGCCCTTCAATGTGTGGAAGAACGTCGTTGATTGTTTCGATGATAGGAAATTTATTTTTCATTTTTAGATTTGCCTGCAAAGATTGTAGACGCCAAGTATACTACACCATTGAACAATCTGTCAAGAAGTTTTTCATGCCAGAATTTTTTTTTAGTTTCGTATTCATGAAATGCCCATTTGTTATAGAAAATTTCTTCATGCTCTCGTGCTTCGATTTCCCAAGGAAGTGAAAGATAACTATCATAAGAAATATTATAGTTTACTGGATAAGGAATAGTATTTTTCCAAATAATCCTACCAGTATTATCTAATTTTTGCTTCCCAGATGCATATTGCAATGCGTGGCACAATTCATGGAAAAGGGTCTTTACATGATTTTCATGCGACTGATCAGAATAAACATAAACGAATGCTTTATCAGGAGCCTTATGAACGCACAATCCTTGGCTCACAAGAATATCAGTTGCAGAGGTTTTGTTCACGACTCCACCATCTGGAATTTCTGCGGTAAAAATGATATAAAGAGAAAAATTATACTCTCTCATACCAGTATTATCCAAGTAGAAGTTTATGGCTTCTTTCAAGTATTCACGATCATTGGTAGAATATTCATCATCAAACTTGACCATAACTTTCATGATAGCACATCCTTCTGTGATTCTTAGAAGCATACTACCTTATAAAAGTTTGGGTGTCAAGCTTATTTTGGGTATGGCTCTATAGTATATTTCAGAGAACTTAGTGCAGCTTTTTTATATTTTCTATCACCAATTATATAAATGTAACGGTGTTTGCGTGGTCTATCTTTTAGATAAAAATCATCACCGTATTTTTCTCGCATTAGCTTTGATCTATTTTCTACGCCACGAAATTGATCGGCTATAGTGATTCCATGCAAATGTTCTAAGCCTTTTACTTTCCAGTCAGTTCGTTTGGCAGATAATCCACAATATATAAAATTACATGCTTGGTATACATATCCTGCATGATTTTGTTCTGTATCTGCAAAGCTAACAATTATTTTATTTTTTGGTAATAGTTTCAAGCTTTGTGAAATTAAAAAACTAGCTTCATTTTTTATATTGTTTAGCAATACTAATCTATTTAATTCTAATATATCAGGTGAATATTCTATACCTGCTATGCCTTTTTTTAGAGTAGAAGAAGGTGGAGTTCCGTATGTCACGACTCCTACAAGATTTTCATTTAAAAACAATCCATATGCATATGATATACTAGGCCATCGTTTTGCGTAATGAATTTTTAATATATAATCATTACAATCTTTTCTTTCTATTTGTTTAACTGAGTATTCTTTTTTATCCATTATAATTTTTCTATTACTTTTATTGACATAGACTTTCTATGCCTTTCGATAGCCTCTCTACACTCTTGTATAGTAGGAAATGTGCAGTAATCCAAATGATAAGTTTCCAATTCGTTTTTAATCTTATCACCGTAAAACCACTCATATTTTTTGCCATAATGAGAAACATCTATTATGTCTTGAATATTATTAGCTATGGCATACCATCTGTGGCTCTTTCTAACTACTGCCATATAAAAAGAGCCACCATGTATAGACAATATTCTATACCTTTTTATCTTAAAAAACTTTTCAAACTCGTTCAACAACTTTGACCTCATAAAAATCTTTCCTATGAAATTCAAGTTTTTTATACAGATTAATAATATCTTTAGCTTCGTCAATTGACGAAACCCCACCATATGATATATGGTCATTGTTTTTCAATTCGTGAAAGTTAAGTTTATCAACTATCTTTTTGTATGATCTTGTAATAATATCGGCTTTATTAAAATTAGTTGACGATAACGCCAATGCTTCTAAGTCTGGCATATTTTTTGAAAGAACATAAACTTTTTTAGAGAAAAAAGGATAACCCTCAACAACAATAGGTATAAACCTAGAACCGCTTTGGATTGACAAGATTTCATAATTGTAATAAGAAAGTGCGGAAATTTTGAATTTCATATTAATTCCTCATTTGGATTCAGTAATTATTTGGATTGCTAGTTTCTTTTGTTCTTCTAGTGTTTGTCGTAAGATACTGATTTTTACTTTTAATTTAGTATCAATATCTCTATAAGATGTAATATTAATTGTGTCTTTTTCGTGGTCAGTTTCGAAAATTTCTGAAACTGCCATCTTCTTGTTATTTTCAAGTTCCTCTATTGCACGATTAATCTGTGCATTAATATTGTCAATTTCTGACGTGATTTTTTGAATAATACTTGTAATTTGCATCTTAATCTTCTCTCTTTCCTTTACCCCATGTAAGAACAACTGGAAAACGTGGTATACCATCTGGTGTTGGAGTAAAATATCTTACGGTAGCCCAATCTGGCTTTGATTTTGATAAGAATAGTTCCTTTAGAAGATCACGATCCCCACGAACACCAGCACCAAATGTATTTCCATTTTTCAACTGTAGCACAAACTGCTTGACATGTCCAGACCAATTTCCTTGACCTTCAGTAACATCTACCACGAAAAATTCATCGGTAATAAACTCTTTTCGTTTAAGAAGATTTTTTGTTCTCTTGTGTTCATATTTTGTATTTTTACGAATCATTTGTCCTTCGTAGCCATCGTTCAAATATTGAACATATAGATTATCCAATTCTTCAATACTATTAACTTTAGTTGTTTGAACACATCTAACATATTTGTTATTGCTAAAATTATTATTAACAAACTCAATTCGTTTGGAAAAAACTTCATCAATGATACAATCATATACATGGAATTCTACCATATTTTTTGATTCATTAATATCTTCGTCAGTTGGTTTAGTTTTACGAACTAGTGACATAATTTTATTGAAATCATCACGAAGATTATGATTATATAATTCTCCATCAAGTTCTACTACTTGATTTTGTGCGAAGAACTCTACTAATGATTCTTCAATATGTGGGCAGCTAACAATTCGTTTACCTGTGCGAGTCCATAATCCATCACTTCGGGCAATACACCGACCACCATCTAATTTTGGCTGTGAATACGTATCAGTTGAAAAGTTAGTTGGATAATCGGAATAGTCATGAGCAAGCATTGGTTTTGTTTTTTCAAACCCATCTATCTCGCCAATATCATAAAAATATCCTGTTTCTGACTTTTTAGTATATAAGGCAGCAACTTCGGCTTCTGCTTGGCTTAATGCAGTGGTTCCATTAACCTTACCGATATTTTTAGGCTTGCAAAGTTTCCACTCACTAGTAACCATCTTTCCGTTTAATACACCAGAAATTACTTGGTGGCCCGCAGTGTTTTCATCATCGAAACCAGCTTGCATTTGCCAGACTCGAATTCCACCATTTGTGTCACGTTTGAATAATGGTGAGTATGGAATAATATTTTTCATTTTTTTCCTTTTGGTAATTCATAAGTTATAACATAAAAAAGTGCAATTGTAATTGCACCAATTACGGTAGAAGTAATTATTGCTGGTATTCCGTAAAATAAAGAAGAATGCGAGAATAGGGTAAATTTTAAAACAATGGTAGGTATTGTTCCTACTAGAAAACATCCCAGAATAATGCCGCAAAATAGTAAAGCAAGGAAATAACATAGAACAACCGATTTAAATGATGATTTGATTATTTCTTTCATTTTTCATCTTCCCAATCTACTAGTGTTTCCATTAATTTATATAATCCTAATTCTCTAACATGAGTTTCAAAACATTCTTCTGGCGTATGCCCCCAATAGAGAGAACCAACATAATGGTATGAGTGATGTTCAATCCACCATTTTTTGTAAGCAATATAACTTTTCATTGATTTACGATCCACCGTTTACGACAATCTGGACATTTAAAGTCTATCCAATAACAGTCTGCACTTGGATCATAATTTCCAGTATTTGCCTTGTATTCTTTTTGAACATTTGGATGGGTGCATAGTTCTTGCAATTTTGCTAATTCTTTTGCCAGCTTCCCTTCACGGCGATCTATGCTTTCCCACTTACGTTGCACTTCTTCTGGATTCATATCAATAGTCCCAATGAAAAGAAATATATTTTAAAACAAAATATTATGATACTGATGATGATTAATGAAATCCAAAAAGATTTTTGCACAGGATCATCAATATAATTTTTGGTAAGCCATGACAGTATAGCAATCCAAACCATAGATTTTATAATGGTAATCATTTTTTACCTTTTCGTATGATAAGATTTCAGTTCGATAGGCATACCAAGATGTTCTGAAATCCGCTCACGAATTCGCAAAATATCTTTATTATTTGGATCATTTGCCAATTCGTATGAAAATGCTCCATCTATTGCAGATTTAATATCCGCAATAGAATAATATGTAGTAGTTATATTATGTTGTGTAACTTGCATCTTAGCCATGTTGCTTTTCCGTATCTTTAAGTTTCGATTCGATTTCCAGATAGAACCGATGATATTTTACAGTTCTCTCAATATCTTTTTCACTGATGCCTTTCAGTCTACGAATATCCGAGTTATCAGTAAGGTCTGATTTCTTTACTTTCATTGAATCAACACTGGACAGAACACCAGTTTTATATTCATCGTAAGTTTGACCCGGCATTTTTGTAAGCAAACGAAGTGCAGCAATGACACGATCTGTCATACCAGCATCACGCATATCTTGGAACGTGATCCGAGTATCTTCGGCCACATCATGCAGCAGAGCAATGCACTGCAATTCTTCATCATCCGTATCAAGGTAGTTCATTACACGAAAGCAATGAAGGATATAGGGCTTCCCCCCTTTATCAAATTGCCCATGGTGAGCATTTGTTGCAATATGAATTGCTTTGGAAAGCAGTTCGCCTTTTTTCGCAGTCATGTTCTGATTCCTTATTCGATTACGGTAACTATACATCAGTTCTGAATACTTGTCAAACGAAAAGAGGCGAGAAGTTATCCCGCCTCTTTTTATTTTTATTGTGCAGGGGCAGTTTCGGTTTGTGCTGCACGTTCTTCAAGAAGTTTTTGGGCACCAAGTGTGGTAAAAACATCAAGAGAGGTAGGAGCAGTTCCGCCGTTGCCGCCAGCATAGAATTGGGGCATGGTGATATTCACGTTAGCAAGAGCGGGATACATGATTTGTGCAATATCACGCTGGATTTCTGCCATGTAAATATCTTTTGCAACTTGTTTAGCAGCAAGTTTTGCACTGTCAACTTCGGCTTCAGCAAGACCCTTTTGGCGGATTGCTTCGGCTTCAAACTTGGCAGCTTCAGCAGCGGCTTTTTGAATATCGCGGTTCGCTTCTGCAACTTCAAGTTCTTTTTTCTTGTCGATCACCGCAAGTTCGCGTTCTTTTTCACGAATAACAGTTTCTTTTTCTGCAATTTGCCGTTCTGCTTCGACTTCGCGTTGGCGTTGAATAATTGCAACTTCTTTTTCACGTTGAGCGACTTGGATTTGGCGACGTTTTTCAATTTCGCCTTCTTGCTGAACGGCTTGTGCTTCTGCTTCTGCGGTTTGAAGTTGTTCAATTGCCGAGATACGTTTTGCAACAAGATTACGCTTATTTTCCAACAGCTTATCAAGCTTTGCACTTGGCAGAGAATTGCCGATAGTTACTTGAGTTGATTCAATACCATATTGACCAAGAGGATTTCCAAGACGCAATGCTTTTCCGTCTTTATCAGTCAAGATAACATTTTTCCAAACTTTGCGAGTAGTTTGTTCCAACAGATTGGCGTTAGCATTTGACGAACTTACGGCTGCAACTTCGGTTTCTTCAACGAGAATTTGCTCACGGCGAGTTTGATAGATGCCATTTTTAAGTTGGTCGTCAAGCTGGACTTTATACGAGTTGACCCCACCTTGGAAGAATTCTTCGCCAGTATATTGAGTGCCAGTGATAACGATAACATCAATTGCACTTTTAGTAAGAACCGCACCTACGAGATTTTCAAAGCTACGAAATTCTTTGTGCAACTTAATCATGTTTTCATGATCGGTTGGCAAGCGAAACCGAAAAGTTGCAGGAATATCGGCAGTATAAGTGTCAGCAAATGCGATAGATACTGCGGGTTCAGACCTAGTAAATTCGGTTGGGTCGGCAATTTCACTATTTGTAAAATTGATAGTTGCGGCTTGTTTGTATGGGGTAATTCGAGTAAAACCAGGAACCATAAAATGAACACCTGGCTCGGTATAAACCGAAATACTTCCCATCAGCGTATTTTCGACAACATAGTTGTAGCCAGCATCAGTAGTATAGAATGTTGAGAAGATCACACAAATTGCAGAAATGGTTGCGGCAAACCCAACAACATATTTACGCATAGGTGCAAGTTCTTTGATATACTTCATTACGATAAACGCAATAGTAGCAATCAAAGCAAAAACGATAGAAAGAAAAAGCATATTATTTCTCCGTGCTTTTAGGTTGATTAGTTTGATTCGTTGGTATTGATGACTTTTTCAATGGTATTACCATTTTCATCAACGACCGTTTCATAGATGTAATTCGGCATACCATCTTTGTTTGCCTTTTTAATTTTTACGAACACATAGATAGCGATGAATGCCACTACAGCAGCAAGAATAGCAAGAGACAGGATTTCCATTTTGTTACCTCATGTTGAAGCGATGAATACAACTTACCTTAGTAGTGAGTGATTCGCAAGTCAAAAATTACCGTCTGCAACTTTTTTTATCAATTGCAAAACAAAATATTCAGAAGAATCTCCAAGATCACTTAGAACCATTGTGTGAGATTTATGTGATAATGATGCAAGTTTTCTGCCACTTGGTCCGCTATCACAAACAGAAAAAACTGGTCGGAATTGTCGGACAGTCCATAACCATCTTTTTGTCGCATCTGTTGGATTATTGCTCAATAATGCAATAGCACTTGCACCATGATTGGTAAGTCTACAAGCATCAAATATTCCTTCACAAACAAAAAGAGTTCTTGAAAAATTCCAAGTTTCCAGACCCCATACACTCACCATATCTTTATTTCGGTGAGTATAATATCTTCCAGATTTAGGATCGTTGTTTGGTTCTTTTGGATTTAATGGACGATAGTTTTGATAACCCACCATTTGTCCAGATAAATTCCATAATGGAAATACCGCCATTTGTTCTTCTACATTAATCCAAACAACATGGTTACTGGTGTTCATATATCTACTGTTAAGGTGTGCATGTATATCAAACATAAAAATCTCATTTTAAATTAACATACATACGATAACACAAGTAGATTACGCTGTCAAGTTAGTTTATAGTAAGAGTCCCATATAATTTTTGGAGTTTCTAGGGCACACATTATTTCATAATGATTGTATGGTAGCGGGATATAGCTAATATCATTTCTAGATTTTTGGCTTCTTATTGTTACTACACCATCGTTGTCTGCTATCATCCATGGAACTCTGCCTTTTATGGTAACAATTTGGGTCCATGGAACTTTTATATTATATTCTTTTCCTAGAACAATTGGATAGCTGTTAGTTCCAACATCATGCAACAGTTGATATTGCGGCATCATAAATCTAGCCCAATCAGCAAGTGAACTTCCGCTATATGGGGTTCCTATGGTAACTCCACCACAAACATCTAATAATTGAGTAAGATGCAATGCATATATCCCACCCAAGCTATGCCCTACTAAAAATAATTTTTCTTTTTTATTTTTTAATGTATTTGCAATAATTTCAAGATTTAAGAAAAATCCGTTAGAACTTTTATAATCTATCTTGGTATAATCCTTCGAATTTAATTTCAATTGTGAAATAATATAATTGAAACTATTACTACTTGAATTTGCTCCGTGTATGAAAACAATATGTGCCATTAACACTCCTTTTGTAGTATTTATTTTATGACACACAATATTCAAGAGAAAGATTTTCAACAACCTTCTTTCTGATAACTTTATCAATTCCTGGGTTAACATGAAGGATATGATCCATCATATTTGTCCTGATATAGTTACGCATATATTTTGGATCACTGTTAGAAGGATCAGTAAGAAATTTAACAGAATGACGGTCACACCATTCAATGAATTCTTGTTTTTTGTTAGTCCTGAAAGGACGAATGACATTTTTATTGCGATAAGGAATAATCTTACCTTCACCATTAAGAGACGACCAAATCCAAGTTTCTACACAATCATCAAGGTGATGTGCAGTAATTACAGGATCGGAAAGAGAATGAAGCCATTCGTATCGCTCATTTCTCCAATATTCTTCTTTGCTTTCGTTTTTATTACGATCACGAGTAATCTTGGAAGTAATAAAATTGATAGAATTATTCTTGCACCATTCATACATCCACTCTTGGCTCATTTCACCAAATTCTGTTCCATGATTAAAATATGCAACAGTGATGTTGTGATTTTTTGAAAGAAAATGAGTAATGGCGATGCTGTCTGCACCGCCACTACATGCAACTGTGATATCACGAGGAATTTTATATCCTACGGGGTTATGAATCCGAATCATTGATTACAGCCATCTTGCTAGTTAGTTCTTCTATCCTAATATAAGCATGTTGTAGCTGCGTTTGCAAGTCAAAAACGTTCCTCATTAAAATTTGAGTAGTTTTTTCTAATTCAGTAATTCGATCATCTGTTTTAATATTGATATATGCTTGTGCTTGTGACATAATTTTCTCCCAATAGAATCAAATTTTATCACAAGTAAACATATAAATCAATATCTTTCTACTAGATAATTTCTAGTATGGTCATAATTTCTTTGATATGGTGCAGTTCCATTCATTATACGTCTTTGACGATGTTCCAAGTCAACTGCGTCAACTGAATCTTCAAGATATTTTTGTTCTTGTGATTTTTGCAAGTTATTAAGATAATTGCAAAATGAATCAAATAAAGATTTAATCATTTCATATCTCCGATTTCTAAAGATTTTCCTGGATTTCTTTTCATCCAATTATATGCAAATATATAATCATCTTTGTATTCAATTTTTGCCATTCTTAGCAAATCTTCGTCTTTAATTTTTGGTGTGTGTTTAAACAGTTTAAACATTTTTCGATCTCCATTTTAATGATACAGTAGTATATATCATGTTTAGGAGAGAAAAACCAATGCAATTGCAGCATTCTCGGTATGCATTTTCTGCAACGCAGCATAAAAAAAGCCGCTAAAAAGCGGCTTTAATATAATATATAAATTGATGTTATTCTTGGACCATTTCACATCGAAACGGATATCCAAAATTTCTAGCTAACATCAACGTTTCTGTAGTTTTTTGTTCTGCTATTTCATAGTTATAAGTTGCCACTACTTGACTTTTACTTTCGTGAATTCGTATAGTCATTTCAGTAGCTTTTTCGCTAGTATAGTTGAATACTTCTTCTAATACAGCGATAACAAAATCAATAGGAGTTTTATTATCATTATAAAAAATGACATTCCACTTTGTTGGTTCGAAAATATTAGTTTTTGTTTTTGTTTTTCTTTTTGTCTTTATTTCTGCCATACAATTTACTCCTAATGATGTTGGTGGATATTAAATCCACCAACTTTGTTACTTATCTTCTATAGATTTTGCAGTATTTATTTTTATTTTTTTAGGTTGTTTTTCTTCTGGTATTTCACGAATAAGTGTGATATTAAGCATACCATCTTCTAACCAAGTATTTGTTACGTTGACATAATCTGCCAGTGTAAACTCTCTACGGAAGTTTCTAGACGCAATACCTTTGTGCAGATAGGTAACGCCTCTATCTGATACATCTGAATTTTTGCCTTCGATAACGAGATTATTCCCAATTTGGGTCATTTCAATATCATCTGACTTAAATCCTGCAACAGCCATTGTAATTCTGAATTCATCTTCATTCATCTTTACTATGTTGTATGGAGGAAAGCTAGTTCCTTGAATATTATTAGCAAACTGCTTTTCAATTGTATCAAAAAATTTATCAAATCCAATAGCGGTATGTGACAATTGTGGTATGTTTAATGTAGTTAATCTTGACATTTTTTTCTCCTATTAATTAGCAAGATAAAATTAAGGCCCATTTTGGCACCTTATGTCAACGAACAAACTTAGATATCTTTATTCGTTGATTTTTTATGTCTCCGAATAGCAGCATTTCTTTCGATACGCTTTTGTTCACTCGGAGATACATAAAACTCTTTTTTGCGATAATCTCTAATAACTCCTTCAGAAGTCATTAACTTTTTGAGTTTACGCATTGCACTAGATATATCATTATTATTTACTGTAACTGATATACCACGACATTCTTTTTCTTTTTTATTATTATACATATGTTGTCCTTATTTATTAATTTTCATCATCATCATCATTTGATTCAGAACCATTATCTGATATATAATCAATGACTTTAGAAAGTTCGTCAATGCTTTTTAAAACAGGTGTTCCTAAATGACTGATTAATTTTGATACTGCATCTTGTGCACCATTAAAGGAAATATAAATTACATTTGGATTTTTTGCATATTCTTCAATAGCAAATGCAAGTATAGCTTCTGCACTATTTATAGTATCTGTATTTACAATTAGGAAATTTAAAGTTGGACAGATCAGATTTACCCAAGCTACTGTTTCATCGTCAACTGGTTTTTCATTGACATAAAAAACCAATTCATTTTCGTAGTATGATCGTTCAAAAACTTCTTGTATTTGTTCTGATTGCTGTTCGTTCATTCCCAAAAACAAAACACTAATGTTGTCTAGCCCTGTTAAATACAAGCTAGGATATGTTATAGTAAGAACGCTATTTTCATTTTGCATTTATAATTCCTTTATTTTTTAGGTTTTTGTATTAATACAGGCGGAGTGTTTATATTTTTTACAGAATTAGGAGATTTTGATCTTCTCTTTGGTTTTTCTACTGGGCTGGCAATAGGAAAGTCCAATTCCAATTGTTGATTATCATCTTCTAAAACAGTTTTCTCTTTTATTGTATTTACTTTTGGTTTTCTTTTAGTTACTTTTCTTTTAGTTACTTTTCTTTTTGGTTTTACCATTGCAACTTCTGCAATAGGAACAGATAACTTTTCTTTATACATTTCGATTGAACGAATACCTGCAAGAACTAAAATAACCGCTAATGGATCGAATACAAAAACAAGCAATAATATTACCCATCTTACCGCAGTTTCTAACATATTTTTATCAGCTTGATTTCCATAAACCATTTCTGCAATATATTTAACTGGGCCTACTTCTGCTTCTAATTTTCTTAACTCTGATTCTACACTATATTTTTGATTTGTCAAGAGAGAAATTTCATTTCTTGTAATTTCTATTGATTTTTTTTGTTCTTCTATCCCAGAATCAACATTTATGTTTGAAGCTTTAACTAATTCTTCCCGCAATGATTGGATTAACATATTACTTTGTTGCAATTGATCATCTACTTGTTTTCTAACAGTTTCAATTTTTTGATGTGCTTCTGTTATTCTCGGATCATTTGCATTTAAAAGAGCATTGCGTTGGTTTTGTAATTCAGTTAACTTTGTATCTATGTTTGATATTAGATTATCTAATTCTGGTAGACGTTTTTTTACAAATTCCGATTTTTCTTTTGCAGAATTTGTTTCATTATCCTGAATAAACTTTAGTTCTTCTTCCAATGAAGAAATTTTAGAAATTAAATCATTTCTATATTTTTGAATCGCTGCTCGTGTATCCTGACCATTTATTCCGTCAGAATTAACGCCGACTATTGTTTGTAAAGTTTTAATATCTTGTTTTGACTGATTTTGTAATAATCCATCAATTTCATTTAAACTAGTTTTTAAACCAGTCAATGTAGATTTTTTTTCTAAGAGAACACTTGCTTCAATTTTTTTAGAAGGTTCAGCAGTTAACGTATCTCTTTCTGCTTTATACTTACTAAGTTCGGTAGATAATTTCTCAATTTCATTATCTATCTTTGATATTTGAACTTGGTTGTTATTTTCTATTTTTTCAATTATAGAATTTTGTTCATCTATTGCGGGCTGTATTCTAGCAAGAATTTTATCAACCCTACTTTGCTCTTGGTCAATTTGTGTTTGGATATCAGTTATAGTGACATTTTTTGTATTTGATAGTTCTACAATTTTCTTTTGACTATCGGAAATTGCTTGTTCTAGATCAAATATTTTTTTCTCTATTTGTTCTAAGTTTGCTACATTCTCTTGTGATATTGCAGTTTGTTCTACATGTGCTTTACTTAAAAAGCCAAAAATGCCCATACTGGTAATAAACATCAACACAATTGTAGCAGTAGTCAAATATGACTTCATTAAAAATGGTGCATTTTTCCAATTCAAATGAAGCCATACTGCGGTAGTTATTTTTGCAATTTCTAGGACAGTTCCCATAATTATAACTGGGATAACTGCCGCTGCGAATATAGCTGCCAATCCGGCAATACTATAATATGCAGCAACAATGCTAATGCTCAATGCAACTGCTAATGTAATTTTTCCAAATATATTCATTTTAATTACCTATAAAATACATGGTCGCCAATTTGGATAGTTTTTCTAAACTTTGTTCTCCAAGATGGCCTTGACCCTACTGCATGGAACATTATCGCACCATTAGTAATGTTAATACTAGAGTTATATCGTTCTGCAATAATTCTAGCAATTCTCTGTGCATTTTGCCAAGAATTTTGATCTCTTGGCGTGTCACTGTTACCGTCACTGGTCCAAGAGAATTGGTTTGTTTGCCAAACCACTCGACACACATCATCTGGATATCTTTCATCATGTGATCTATTTAGCGTAACTTCCGCTACAGCCATTTGACCAGCTAGACTCTCACCACGTGATTCATGGTATATATTTAATGCCAAACAATTCATTTCTTGTTCAGTTAATTCAATCTGCTGTTCTGTATCGAAACCGTAATTCACATTGTTTATTATATTATTTACTACTATGTCTTGTCGTAAGACACTTTGATGAATTACGATTGCAAATAACAAGTTTACAATCATATCTATTTTCCTTTGAGATTAGTATTGTTAGTCAATACCAGAATCATGGTATGTTAGATCATATCAAATGTATGAGGATATGTCAACGTTTATGGAAGATACCATGACCCGTTATCTAGCACCAACATATCAAATCCGTTAAGGTTTGTTACGATTTTGTGATTACTAGAAATAATATTTATTACAAAATTTCCATTTTCGAAATAATTTTGTATGTATTTTAATGCAGGATTATCCATATTTGTGCTGCATTTTGCCATAAAGTAAGCGGAATCGTGCTCACCTATGCATAAAATGTGTGTTTTTTTCTTATAATTATAAGAAAACACAGATTTGACCACATTGAATGTTTTATATGTGGTTATATCATCATCTTGACCATCTGGGCAACGAATATTAGTAGATTCCAACAATTCAAAAAATGATTTTGCCGTATCTTCTTTCTTACATGTTTTGGATTTTAATAAATTCTGAATTGCTCTATTTTCAATATTATACTTTTTTGAAATAGTCTCAATCAATTTATCTTCTTCATAGTGTAAGATTAAAAATCTCAAAAATCCAGAAAGATTTTTCTTTGAATACATAGAATCAAAAATACTACTAAAATCATCTTTATTTAGTGGTGCATCTAATGTTTCGGACAGGTCTATATATTCTGCTTCTTCGTTGAGCAATATCTTATCAGATACACATAATTTAATATATTCTCTATATCGTGTTGTTTCTGTCGTAGGATTTTCTATAAAAAATGAAATTATTGATTTTTTAAGATATTCAAACATTTGATCTATATATGATTCGTCAAGTTTGAGAAATTTAACCATCCATTCTTTTGGAGTATACGGATAGTCTTTTTTATCTTTCATTTTCTCTACGTCAGGATTTATCTGTGTTTTGAACGCGGTAGCAGCATTAAAATTCGACACTGTTGTTGGAGTTAAAGTTGTGACCATGTTAGTTCCTATACTGTTATGCAGAATAGTATCACTAACATGGTTCAATGTCAAGCTTAAACTTTTTCGTATTCTAACTTAACTTTCCAAGATATTTCAGTAGAAGCCTGTCCCTTGACGTATATTTTTAATTGAGAATTTGAATTTTGTATATAAGCATCCCAAATTAATCCAGTATTGTCTCCATAAATCTGCGTAGTTATATTGTCTGGCGAAACAGTAACAGTTCCGTTGAAGCTGTAAACTACACCTATCTTTTTAATAATTGTAGTCGATCCATTGGATTTAAGTCTACCGACCGCAGTGATTGTGTAAAATACTGATTCGTTTGCTGCAATAGTAAGTGGTTCGTCAAATACAACTTCTGTTGGTGTTGCATTATTAGTTGAGACAGTTTCTGTAGCATAATCTACTACTACAGTAGTTCCACCAGTTCCCCCAGTAACATTAACAATATTTGCTGCGTCACTAGTATCTAATCCATTTGCTTTAAAACCGGGTGCAGGGATTGGGGCGGCGGGGGAAACTCCACTACTAATTGCTGGCGTTGTCGTGTTGCTAGTAGTTGTTCTATATCCAACTATTTCGTTACAATAATTATAAATTGGTTCTTGTGTTATGATTGGCTGTTCTGGTCGTGAAGGTCTACGCAATAATTCTATCATTTTTTCATCTAATATTAGCTGAAAAACGTTATCATATGCCTTGCCATTAGAATCTATTACAGGATAACCTGCAAATCTATTATATAATGTTTGTAGTTGTGTTGCAATAGATGCGTTTCCCTGAATTCCGGCAGATTCGGGATTATGAACAACTCCAATATTAGTATTTAATGGAACATCGTCATTCGGTGTAAAATCACTGCCGCCATAATCTACCACACTAGTAGTATTATTTTCATCTTCTATTATGGTGTCTACTTCTGTTACGATTTCAGTTATTCGTTGTTCATACAAGTCAAGTTCAGTTTGGGTTAACCCACCAGTGCTTACACGATCCCAATCATCCGACAAGTCTCCTAGCAAGCCACCATCAAACAAACTTAAATTAAAGTCTTGACCATCAAATGCTAAACAACCCCCAATTTGATCTGGGACCATACTACCAATTTTATCAATTAAAGCTTGCCCCTTACCTAAGAAACTTTGCATTGCATTTTCTAAAGTATTAGTTATAGAAATTGGATTTATTGGTTTGCCACAAAAGTTTACCATGTTTGCAATTTGTGTTACTTCTGCAAGAGCAGAATCTAATCTACCTAATACACTACTTATTCCAGTATGTTGTAAAAATTTATCAACAGCAGTATCTAACTTAGAAAGTGCATTTTTTAATTGTTGTTGTAAACCATCAATTCCTAGCATTGCTTTTAAATTAATGCTTAAACATATTTGAATATTAGGTAACAACAATCCCCTTCCAGCTAAAAGATTGCATAATATTTCTCTAGTAGAAAAATCATATCCGGCAGAAAATACCACTCTACCAAAATCACTGATATTTCCAGTTACGTTTGTATCTATATGATGCCTTGTATCTAGGTATTCGTTTACACTTTGTAACGCTCCTAATGGTATCATTGGGTTTGCCATTATATTTTATCCTTGTTTATCGTAATATGCATTTATACTATCTACAGTAATTCTTCCATCTGGTCCCCGCCAACCTGGATTTTGATTCCACGCTGGAGTTCCAACCCCATATACTTCAAAATTTCCAGGTTTATTCGCATAGGCGGGGGCTGCTTGCATTATACCAAGAGAACCACCTTGGTAATTATTTTTATCTAAGTATTGATCATATACACTTAATTGTTGGGCAGGGGTCATTGCTTGAATTTGTGCAGTAGTATATCCCAAATCATTAGCTGTTCCTGGCATAAATTGAAATAACCCAGTGGCACCAGAACCAGCAACCGCAGTGCTATTGAAATTACTTTCACCCTGAATTGTTCTATAAATTTCTTCTTTAGTCAATCCTGGATATTTTTCCATCATTTCTGCAAGTTTAGCTTGAAATTCTGGATCATTTTCTAATTCTTCGATCCCTGCTATGTTAGGTGCGGCATTTCCATCTGCTGGAGTATCATTATTTGTGCCACCAGTTCCACTTGCCCCACCAGTTCCACCGCCCGAACCACCCCCACCACTGCCGCTACAGCTTCCGTTGGCAGGGGGCTTTGTTCTATCACTTTTTCTTGGTATACTTGGACTTCTTGGTGCTAATGCCATTATTATATTCCTTATTCTGCCCAACCATCACTACTACCGCTAGATGCTTTTGGGTTTGGATGTCCTAATAAATCAGGAGAAGCACTACTATTATTATAAACTACTTTTTTACCATTGATATACCATACACCAGTATTATTGCTTGCTTTTAATGCACCAGCACCGTGACTACAAGTATCACCCTCTACACTTACTAATTTACCATTTAAGTATACAGTTGATTGACCAATTACTTTTGTGGTTGCACCACATGATCTTTTATCTCCGTCACGGTGAACTTCTGGCATTACAATATTAATCCTGTTTTATTTTGGCTACTCAAATCTAATCCTGTCGTGGATTGAGTATAAACATCAGCAAATGGTTTATACGTTTTAATCATTGCTACGACTGTAGTTATGTTAAATTCTACTTCTGATGCTTCGTTCATAACGTCGCCAGTAATAAAATATGGCGATAGTGCTGGACCATTTTGTGTCATAGATAACGAAAGAGGTTTACGCAACTTCAAGCTAGTTGAATTTTTTTCTACAAACATTCCAACTATTTCTTCGCTACTTGTTAGCTTTATAGTTACAACATCCATTGGTTTAATTACATTTACAATCATTTTATACTTTCTTAAAATATTCTACTAGTTTATCATATCCACCAATGTATTTATCACCTAAAAATATTTGTGGGACTGTTCTTGCATTTGGAACACTTTCTAATAATTGTGTTTTGGTCCATTCGCCATTTTGAATATTACGTTCTTCAAATTCTATATTTTTTTGTTTTAAAAAGTTTTTTGCTTGGCTACAATATGGGCAATTATTAATAGACCATATAATAGCTTTAGTATTTTCTTCTATCATTTTATTTTCCTATTTTAATCTTCTAAATCTAATCCTGCTAGTTCTCTATATCTTCTAGTATTAAAAAAACTTTTGCATTCTGCTATTTGCATTATATTTTCAGACATTATATATTGATACCTTTTAAAATCAGTATTATCATCTTCAAAATATTTTTCCATATCTTCTATGTTATCAAATGTTTTGAAAGACTTTCCTGGATTTTCTCTATCATATACACTTATCTTAACCCCATCTTTGAATAATGATTTCCAAATAGAATATCCTTCGTCGCTCAATTGAGTATCGCTTAAAATCCTGATATTAAGATTAGAATTATCTTTGAGTATTGTTTTATATAAATTGCTAGCAAAAGGGGGTTTTCCACGATATTTTGGATTTTTTGCAGTAACACTAATTACTAATCCTTGAGGTTTTTTATGCAACTCTGATCCCAGAATGATTTCATTATTTTGTTCATACCAATAATATACAGAACTAGGTAAATCTATTTTGTTTAAATTATTATCCAGTTTTATTACTGGTATATTTGTAGATATTAAATCTTTTAGTGTGTAAATGAAAGCATCAAATATTTCAAATGATCCAATGCCAGAAGGCATTTCAAAGAGCCATGTATTATTAAAATCATTTCTTGAAGTTTGATCCATCATTATATTCCTGTTAGTAAAATGGTGGACATTGTGTCCACCATTTTATTATTTAAATTAGATTGCACAACCTAATCCGTCTTTTCCACCTACACATGCAGCAGAACCAGTAGTGTCAATATCAATATATTTCTTTTCTTCTAGTTGATCCGCAAAGTCTATTGGAACATAATGTTGTTGAATTTTAGTCCAACGATGTAGCAAGTGAACATCTTTCAAGCAATATTCAGTTTTTACGAGATCACCATCAAAATAGCTTTCTGCAAACTTATGATAGCGACGTATCCATTCTGCTCTTAGATCGCTCTTTTCTTTATCACCAACGTCAACTGGCATTTGAGCAATCATACACGCTTCCCATAGATCGTTAAATCCTTTAAAAGTATCGACAATTAGTCCAGCGGCAAACAATGCTGCACGACCATACTTCTTGATTATTTCTTGCTCACTTGCAATTTCAGTATTTGGTGCTTGGTTATATGCTCTGTCGCCTGATGCTGCAAGGAAACTAATACCTGCAAAGCTGTTTTTATTTTCAAAAACATATTCCGAAACTTCATCCCACTGTTCTGGCAATACTGAAATAGTATTAGATACGTTATGGCGAACAGTTGGGTCTACACATAGTGTTTCATCGGTTCCATATTCTACCCAAGAATTTTGGACTAATTTAACTTTTTCTAGCAAGTTAATGCCATACAAATCTTTACGATAGATTGAGTTAGCAGGAGATATAACTGGGAAAGAAATAACGTAGTCAGTCTTACCTTCGCTCCATACACCTTCTTCAACCATGTAGGGGTTTGTTTCTTTTATAAGCTTTGCAACTTCTGTTTCTTTGTTCATTTGAACGTTGCGAATGTATCTTGGAGAATGTTCACCATGAATACCACTTGCAGTTTTTAATAGAACACTGGCATTACCAGCGGGCTTAACACAAGTAGTTCTTGCAGCAGGATTAATATCAATTAGCTTTGCAACTTGCTTATTGATAGTCTTTACTAATTCTGCACCTTCTTTTAGAACAACTTCATCTAATAGAGTTTGGGGGTTATTCATCCATCCAGTGATGGAAACACCCAATAGTGCTTCACGTTCAAAGATTTTTTTAGTAACTTCGCTAACAAATCTAAACTTGGTATAACCAGCTTGTAGGGTTCCTACAATTGCCGCACCGCGAATTGCTTTGAAGAATTCTTCTTTGTTTATAGCTTTTGCACCATTGATTTCAGTTAGGTTACAACCCTGCCATCCACTATGTGAAACCTTGTTTTCGTCAATGAATTGCGGGAACATACCGATTTCGACGCATGGGTTTGTTGCATGTTCGGTTGATTCTACAAAAACAAATCCTGGTTCACCAAATTGCTTTACGCTATCCATAATACGCATAAACAATTCTTTTGAAGCTTCTTTACGAACAATAACGGCACTGTTATTTGATCTTGCACGTTGCTTGTTATTGATATACCAATCACCAGTTTTCGCATTCATCATTTCTTCATCTTCTGGTGAGAAAAGACAAATAGTTGCTGCACGACGAACCCCACCGCTTAAAACGGCATCTGCCATATGCATACAAATATCATAAACATGAATTGGTTTTAGCTTGTTTTCTCCTTTTAGGACAACACCTTGAATAAGATGTTCAATCTTATCTAATGCACGGCGTAATGGTTCTGGACCTGGTGCTTTAAATCCACCACTAATCTTTGCACCTTTTGGTCTAATGTTTGAAGTATCAAAATACACACGACGATTTTCATATTCGGGATGCTTACCACCACCAACAAAATATGAGGATAGCAATACGTCTGCGGCTTCTGCCCAACCTTCAATACTATCTTCTACAACAAATATTTTTGCCTGTTTGGTTCTACTTTGAATTTGAGGAAGTTTGTCAATGTGATGCTTTTGAACAGAAAATCCTGCACCGCATCCGCTAAGTAAAATGAAGAAATATTCGCCAAAAAATTCTGCACGATCAGCATATGAGCTAGTGCAATTATATAGTCTCATATGGTTTTTTAGTAGTTGTTCACCACCGAATTGTAATGCACGTTGGGCACCCAAAAAGTATTTGTTTTTATATAGTTCTTCTGCTTCATTAATTAATGCAGCAAGTTCGTCAGTCATTTTATCCTTATAAAATTCACGGTGAGTATTCATTACTCGCTCAACCGCTTCTTCCCAAGTTTCATAACGGTTCTTTTCATCATTCCATCTAGAATAACCCTCATAAAACTTAGCATCTGACATTATATCTCTAGTATCTTTATCTCTAGAAAATTCTATTACGTTTGACATTTATATTCCTCATTTTAAACAAAAAGTTAGTATTCGCTTACACTATTATGAAAACGAAAATAATATAGGTATAGAATAATAAATGCATAATTAAATGCATTTATTACTCGGTTTTGTATTTTACAGTTTGTAATATCTTTGTTATTGACCACTGTTCCTGTATATCATAATTATCAAAATTCATTTCAATTACCTCTGTATATTCAGGATGAAGTAGAAATCTGTTTTCTACTAGGGTGGTAATATATATATCGTTTTTTATTTTATCATAAACTCTATATATAACGATATTTAAATTAGAATTCAAATAGTGTATCATAAAAGCCGCACCTATAGCTTTACTATATTTGCAGGTTTGACCTACTTGAATCATTTCCCAGAAAGTTAGCCATGATTTTGGATCATATGGATCAATTAGTCTAATTACGTCTGGCGACATAATCCACCAACTCCAACTTTCTTCGCATATTTCTTTAGTATCTAAAATAGAGAAAGTTTTTCTAAACCTTCTCCATAGTTCCATTCGTTTTTCTGGCGATCTTTGCCAGTATAATCTTTTGGTTTTTACATCTTCCATAGTTTAAACGTATATTTAAAAACTGCTGGTGAAACTGTGTTATTTTTGTAGGTCAGATAACAAAAATTTCCAGACAATCTGGCATCAAAATCAATTTCTGTATCATTGGTCAATGAATTATATTCATCATCTATTTTAAATTGTGCATTTGCACTATCTACCATTAATCTAATTCTACCCATACGGAACCCTGTTCCATTTGTTAATTTAACTGTATAATCAATATATACGGTATCATACACTGTATAGTTAAAAGTAAACTTAGTGTCTAAGAAAGCAGGAGTAGCTGCCGAAAAAACTAATGAACTTGGCGTTTCGGTAGAATTTACTAATGCAATTTCGCTATTGAATTTTGCAGTGATAATAGAATTAAGTGCTGGTGCGGTAGCAAAAGTAACAGTTGTTCCACCAATGGTTATATCACTTCTTTGACTTCCATTGACAAAAAACTTTGGATTTTCTAAATTGTTAGTTGGTAGTGGAAAGTTGCTAGATATTGGTATATTAAATATTGTTTTAACTCCATCCCCAGTTCCCACATTTAATTCATCATTCCCTATAAACAATCGGTGTTCGTCTGTCGAATATCCTAATTCTGATGGGTCTAGGATTGGCAAATCACTTAGATCACCGTTTCTAATTAATATTTTTGAAATTCTTGTTGTAGCCATATGAGTTTCCTTTATCTTTTAATTATTTACCAAATATTAACACATCTGCTACCGAATGTCAAGAGAAAGATAAATAATATAGTTCGCGGATTTTCTTGGCAGTTCATCCCAACTATTCTATCGTCATGGAGGACAACAGCAATGGTATTTATAGATAACAAATATACTAAATGGTATTACCAAATAATAAAAAATGCATCAATCAGAGATAATCTTGGATATACTGAAAAACATCATATAATCCCCGAATGTTTCTATATGTTACGTTCTCGTAAAGGCCCAAAAGGATGGCTAGAAGGTGATCCTAATGATACAAACAATATTGTAAAGCTTACGGCAAAAGAGCATTTTATATGTCATTTATTACTCCCAAAAATGTTAACAGGCATAGCAAAAGCTAAAATGGTTTGTGCTTTAAAACAATTTGTATATTCAAAAAAACATAATATTTTTATATCATCTAGAACATATAATAGTATAAAAACAATGCATTCAGAGGCTATAAGCGTATTACAAAAAGGAATAAAAAGCACAAAAGAAATTTCCGAGGAAACTAGAAAAAAGATAAGCAATTCTAAATTAGGGAAACCATTATCAGAAAGCCACAAACAAAATATGAGAAAACCAAAATCTGAAGCTCATAAAATGAATATGATGGGACGAGAAATATCTGATGATACTAGAGAAAAGCTAAGAAAATCAAGACTAGGTAAAATAGCATCAGAGGATACTAAGAAAAAACAATCTGAAAGTGCGTTAACTAGACCTTCCGTTTCTTCCGAAACCAGAAACAAGTTAAAAGCTATACATGAGGGTAAACCTAAATCAGAAGATCATAAAAATAAGTTATCCCAAATGCAATTAACCTTACCAATGATGTGCTGCTTGCATTGCGGTTCAGAAGTTAATAAAAGAATTTTTACGAGATATCATATGACCGAATGCAAAAAGCTTCCAAAAAATTACTTTGACAATGAATAAAATAATTCTAACCTTGCAAGCAATTTATCTTCCCAATAGCTGAAATTTTCAGGCAATAAATCAAATTGTTGATATTGTAGTTCTCTGCTACACATTAAAATATGCCCTTCTTTTATATCCGTCCCATATAATTCATTATGAGCCAATGCGTAAGAAGTCAGTTGTAAGTAATAATCTTCAACATGCTCCTCCTTTTTTGGCTTGTTCGTTTGTTTGAAGTCTAGTATAGCTGGTTTGCCTTTCCACATTCCTACAAGATCAGTAGTGCCTGCGTATAAATCTGGATAATACAAGTTTACTTCACTTCCCCATATTTCTGATATAAAAGGATAAATATTCTCTTTTACTTTATCTGCCATCATTTTGGCTTGCGTATGGATCATATTATTTCCGGGGTCGTATTCTTTATTGAGAACCCAATGTTCTAAAATGCTATGCATTATAGTTCCTACATTGGATGCTTCTTTTGTTATTCGATCTGCTTCACTCGCACCTACTCGTTTTTTCCATTCTTGTAATTTTTGTTTACTTTCTTCGGACTTGGTAGCACTTAGGATAGTAGTTACGCTTGGTAAATATCCAGTGGGAGTGTTGTATCGTCTGCCATCGGTCGAATCGACACGTTGCAATGGCTGGTAATTGTATATTGGATTATGTGTTATCATTCTGTAATAATACTAGATTTTGATTAGATTGTCAAGAACTATTTTACCACTGGATGAACCAAATGATGGAGTCATTTGTATTCGGATTTGTTTTTCTAGTAATAGTATATCCAACCTTTTCAAAGTGTTGAATAACAGAATTCATTTGTTCTTGTAGTTGTCTGTCAGATGATGTTCCTGTCCATATGTCATAATATGAACTGGTAGTAGTCATTGTGGTCCCACTAGATATAGTTGCATCATATTCACCATCTAAACTTTGGTTTATTATAACTCTAGTAATATAAACAATTTCGTCAAATATTACTAGATCATTTTTTGAGTTTAATCTAGCATTTTCTGCGGTGAATAATGGGATCATAGTTTAATATCCTTGGTTGCTTGTCTTTTTGCAGCGGCATCTACTGGATTTTCGGTTTCTTTATCATCAAATCCGCCAAAAGGTTGATCTTCACCAAAATCTGGCATTTGGATTTCTCCATTATCATCAACTGTATCTTTTGTTGCTATCTGAATTTTTTTTGCATCAGCAGTAGATACTATATCTAAATCATTCATTACAGATAATATAGTATCTATACTAACGTCAAACCCAATATTTTTTAAATCTTTGACTAAAAAACTGGTTCTCAAATTTTTAATGCCTCTAGCTGATGCGATAGTTAATAAATTAATTATCTCATCTTTTAAATTTTCCATATATTCAGTTTCAAGAACCAGTTGGTGATATCTCATATTAATCTCTTATTTTTTTAATTTATTAATTAAGTTTTCTAGCGTAACTTTAGAAACTTTTCCATTTTTGGTTGCTGATTTTACTTCTGAAAGTGCAGCCATATAATCAATGCTTTCGCCCTTCATTTTGCGGCCTTCAGGGCCAAAATCACCAGACATAGCATCATCACCTGCAAATTCATCTTCTGGTGCATCTAGTTCAATGTCTGCTGGCAAGCCAGCGTCTAATTCTTGATCTCCCATATTTGCCATATCGTTAGATGGTTGTTGACCGCTTGCTACTTGAATTGCAGAGGTTAGCTTATCTTTGGTTGACTTGGCAATATCTAATAGTTCGCCCAATGCACTATCTACAATTTCATTGAATTGGTTTGCTTGATCTGTTCCAATCTCTGCCTTCATTGCGTCAATTATTGGGATTAGTTGTTGAACTTGCATTTCAGCCAAATCTTCGATCATCTTTTGCAATTTATCAGTCATTTCTTCGGCAGCAATAATTACTTTGGCTTCTTCCATATTGCTATCATCTAATGCTTCGCTTAACGCTGGCATAGTCAATTCAGTTTGAACTGGTGCTAATTTCCATAGCTTTAAGCCTTCTGAGATTATTTGTAACTTGGCATATTCTTTTGCGTCTTTTTTTTCATCTAATTTTGAAAGCTTTTCTTTTGCTTCGCTAATTAGTTTGTTAACCTTAGAATAAGTTAATGCATCAGAAGCAATTTCGCAATTATAGTTTTCTCTTAGATAACTTTGAATCTTTGCAAAACGCTGTGCAGGGGTGTTTAAATCTTCTAAAAACATTTCTGTTCTCCAATATGTTTGTTTATATTATTTATGAAATTTTCTTAATTTGATCGTTCAGTCGTTGAAGCTGATACATACAGCCATCATATTTTGCTTGGTATATATTTTTTGTAATTGTATTTGTATGTGTTGTTAATATTCTAGATTTGTAATATAAAGAATCAGACAATACACCAACATACTTTGCATTTAACACAGTCAATGGGTCGTTTTGGTTTATTGACTTTTTATTTAATAATCTTATAATTATTTTTATTAAAATATTACTTGATCCGATGTTTTCTATTTCTAGGTAATCATCACTATAAATGTCGTAAAATGTTTTGCTTACACCCCACAGATTAACTACATTTTTAGATATAGAATAATCTCCTATAACAATTTTATCATTTTGAATTGAAGTGAGAATTGCCAATTTTAACTCATCATTGTATTCACTTTCTTCAACAATTTCATTTATAGTTGTTTCAACTATATTCTCAAACATTTCAGGGGAAACATGAGTCATTGAATTAATCCAATTTTCCATTTAATTTATATTGAGTATCATTATTAATTTTTTTAGCAGACAAAATGCCTTTTCTATGCATTTGGCTTGCTGTGTATTTTTGCATTTCATCAAGCGATGATCTTAAAAAAATTTCTGATTTTTCCTTTAGTAAATTCCATTCTTTTCCAGTTAAAAAAATGGAAATACCACCAGCACCAACTATTGTTCTCATTTTATTCCTGCTAACCTTTTAATAGTTTCTAGTTCTTCTTCTTTGTCTTGAATTTCTTTTTGTAGCTGATCGTCTTTTTTCTGTTGTGCATCATCCATCTGATTTTTAGTTTGCAATTCGGTTGGAGATAGTGTTCCAGATGATGTTTTTGGTTTTTCTGTGGTTGGCCTATTTTGTGCAGTTGATGCTAAATTTGTTCGTCCTGGGATTGCATATTCTAACTGAACGTTTTTGGTAAAAATATTTTTGATTGTTTCTAAATCATTTTTTTCGATGGCAACATCCAACATTACAATATCTGAAATCCCCATATTGCTTATGGCATTTTTTATATTGTTTTCTGAATAATCAAGGTTAAAATATGTTTTTAGCATATTTGAAAATTTTGATGCAGAATTACTGGATTTCTTTGTAGTTGGTTTCTTCATTTATCACACCTATCGTTTTGTATATAGTTATTTATTATAATAATACAGAAATAATTAAACCAACTGCTCCGATAAAACTAGCACTGATCGTTGCGGCGGCAGCGATCAGTGCTTTCACCATTGATCTATGCTGTTCGTGATTTTCTGAACGCATGTCCTCTACGGTTTGAACTAATTCAGAAAAATTTTCATCAATCTTTAAAACACGTTCGTTCATATGATTGTATTTTTCTTTTATTATTGCAACATCCACTTTTATTTCGTGTATATTACGTTGAAATTCATTAGCCTGATCTTTCAATTCGATGATTTCGTCTGAATTACCCATTTTTACATCCTATCCTGTATAAATTATTTCATAAAAATTATAGTCATCAATGCAGCGAATAAGGATGCAATAACCATCGAGGCTGATCTGATTAAAGTGGCAGTCAATTCTTTGCTAGGTCTGGTTGCCTCTTCTCTATATGCTTTCAATTCTTCTGTCATTGTTTTATTTTGATCTAATAATTCAATAAGACGATCATCTATGGCTTTTTGCCTTTCTTTAATAACTGCTATTTCAGTTTTCAATTCTGACAATTCTTTATAATCAAATTCCATAACACTTTCTCCAAGTAACGACTATTAATAACGAGTATTTAAACTCCTTATTATTTACCATCATAAGAGAAAAAATAAACTTTATATATTACTTATACTTAGTCGTTTGTAAAATAAATATTTTTTGATTGTGTAGAATATGAATCAAAAACATCTAATTTGAATTTTGCAGTTTCAGTCAGATCAGATATAAAAGCAACTCCATGTGTATCTTTTTTAAGAAAATGACAATCATCGGTTTCAACTTTCCACGGATCATTAGATTCACTTGAAAATTTTATTTTCCAAACATTATGCTTTCCAGAAAATTCACTGCCAAATTTAAAGTTCTTAATTATTGCAGATTTTTCAAGGGTTACATCCAACACAATAGGTTGTGTTCTTAAACCAATTATTTGTAAAATTGTATTTAAATTCTGAAATTGATTATATTCCAGAGTGTCAAACAATTCTGGATCAGTAACTTCGGTATTAGAAACATCAATTAATGTATACGCAATATAATATTTTATATTATCGTTAATTACTTCGTTTGTCGTCCAGCCACCTTTAGTTTTAAGTAATGGCATGTTTATTCCTTATTTTTTGTTATTCCTAGAGTTGCCAATTTAGACACAGAGGCAATATCGTTTTGATCCAAAATATCTTCGACGTTTTCTAATATGAAACCTTTGTTCTGTGCCATTTCATTCATTAGATGATACAGTTCGCTTCGATTTGCATGTGAACTATAAAATTGCAATATCTTGGTTGATACTAGTGATTTTTGATAGGTTGTTAACAATCCCCAGTTTTGTGCCAAACGTCTAACACTTCTGTAATTGCTATCTTCTATCTTAAAATCTCTTTCTATTTTTTGTAGAAATTGTCTAGCATATAGTGAAGTCAATTCGTTATTAATTATTCTTTTAAAATAGACCATTATTTGATTATTATTCAAATGAAGTCTATCTAGAAATACTTTTGCAGAATTGTCTTGTTTAACAAGTGACATATTTTTAGAAATTAAAATATGAAGAGTCATATATAAATCAGTTGCACTTTGACGATAACAATCAAAATTTCCAAACAATGTCGTTTTTCTCGCATATTCGATTGCGGTTGGTGCATAATCGTATTCGTTATACAGTATCCATAAAACTATCATATCAATAAACGCATGATCTGCTATAATTCTAGGAGTGACATTTGAAAGCGAAAATCTTGTTCTATATTGACTGCTTTCATTTAAATCTTTTACAAACGATAAATCCATGATACTTAATTCCTATAATAGTTAAGCAATTCTGTTGGTATTCCCATTTCCTTAACATATCTATTATTAATAAATTCGTCATAAATTAGGGACAACAATTTGCTATCATATCTAGTATTTATATCATTGAATAAAGTTTCAAAGCTATATAAGCTGTTAGCGTCAATCAAATTTAATTTTTCTACAATATTCTCTGCGGTTTTGTAACACTGATCAATCGAATACATAGAATTGATTTTTTTCTTTAGTAATTTTTTTCCAGTCTTATCTAGAAACCTGTAGGACCGTCCACGATATAACCCCAAATCCGCAGACCAAAAATATCTTTCTTCATATTGAGGAACATCATTCAACATAACAGTGCTATAACGAATATCATAAAAGTGTGCTATCGCACCCAATAATATATTTCTATAAATGCCTTTATATTTGCTATCTTGTTCATATGGACTATGATAAAATAATTTTAAAAATTCTGGGGTAGAACTGAACATGAAGTCAATTTGAACATATCCCGTTCCATTTACGCCTTTGTATTTTATTGGATTCCAATTTGGTATTTTTACAGTGGTCATTATTATTGAAGTCTTTTTAACTTCTAGAACATTAGGTATAGATTTTAATTTTGAAATGAAGTCGTCTACTTTATCAGTTGATATATTAATTGCAATATCAATATCTCCAGAATATGTTCTTTTTCCAGCACTGCCTACTGTGTTATTTTGTAAATCTATATCTAGATATTTTTCTAGCTCTATGAGAGTAGGCTTTATGTCCGTTATATGTATAACTCCTGAATCTGGCATTGCACCCGATTCAATCTTCCATTTTTGTTCCTGTGCTATTGTCAGAGTCATCATCTATTTTTCTTATACCTCGAATAAATTTCTTTTCGTCCCCAGTTCTAATACTACTAAACAATCGTTTTTCTAAATCAGAAGAAACTTCTTCGTCATATGTTTCTTTTATTAGTATCATTAGATTAGAAACACTTGCTATTACATTTTTTGCAGTATTTTCGATAATCTGTTTTTTATCATAATATTTTCCAATACTGTCTAACTCTTCTAATATTGAACGAGTCTTTTTCTTCATAGCATTACTCCATACATAGCATAGGTATTTATCAGTGTCAACATTAATCTGCTCTTTTTAATATGCTTCTTAGCCTATCTGCATCAATCCGTTGTGGTATTTTCGATAATGCTTGTTGTGATAATGGAACAGTTTTGTCGTCCGTTTGTTTTTCTTTTATTTTTTGATATATTTGGCTAGATGGTTGTTCTTCATTTGCTTCATCATCTGGCAAATCCAATATACGCATACACTGAATATCATATGCTAAATCTACTTTTTTACCTTCTCCACCGCTGCTACGAGTTTTCATAAATTCAACCTGAATACGACCACGCTCTTTCATTGCTCTACTTGCGTGAATGCCTATAGCGTTATCACTAGTATAGATTTTAGTCAAACCACCAGCAATGGTTCCCATACCATATTCAGGTTCATCTAAACCTTGGCGGTTAATCTGCGATGCAGTAGCACTTAGATAATCACCTTCAATAAACAAGTTACGAAGTTCTTCACTAACCAATTTGTCTTTAAGAGAAACATCACTTAATTGAACTTTTTGCCTTGCAGGAGTCATTAGGTCAAGATAATCTACTACTAGAGCATCAACCTTTTTGCCAGTTTGAATTTGATATTCTTTAACATAAGCTTTAATATCATTTACAGTGATGCCGTTTGGTAACTGAACGATCTGCAAACTTCCTGCTTTTTTAGAAATCATTCCTAATTTCAAGGTAACATCATCAATGTTTTTGAATAATTCGCGTGTTCCATAACCAGTTAACATACTGTCAAAACGCATAGAACATAGTTTTTCGCTAAGTTCTAAACTGATATAGACTACATTGTATCCAGCCAATGCCCAATTCAGTGAAATATTTTGTAAAAGCAAACTTTTACCATGCCCAGAAGGTGCAGCAAAAATGTTTAGCGTCCCTCTTTCAAAACCGCCATATAGAATAGCATCAATTGATTTCCATCCAGTAGAAATTGCAGGACGATTATTTTGAATATCTTTTAATCTTTCCAATGGGTTGCTCCAATAATCCATACCAATTTGTTTTGCAAGACCTACGCTTACCGCTTCCTTGATCAAGTGTTCTACAGCACCGTATTCTTGCTTTTTTAATTTTTCCATACTTTCGATAATTGCTTCTTCTAAAGCCTTATGTCTACAGAATTTTTCATATTCGTCTAAGAACCATTGTTTATGCGATTCTATACTATCTCCAACGCCAGATAATTCAATTCCTGTTTTGGCTTTAATTTGTTGAACGGATGGCATACTGCTGTATTCTTGAGCATGTTCCTGAATAAACCTTACAGATGAGCGTAACTGTCTGTCGAAAAAGCTAGGGCGTGTAATATTATTGCATCTTACAAAAAGATCGTGATCATTTTGCATAAATTCAATAAAAAGTTTTTGTAAATCAATTGAGTATTCTTCTGACATCTTATTCCTTTTAGCACCAAAGTTGTGCTTTTATTTTTGATTCTAGTTTATTGTCTACCGCAAATTCTAACGCAGTTTTGACTGTCCATAATCTTCCGTATCGCTTAACAGCATCGTTTACATCTATTATATCTTTTTCCCATGGTGGAAATGAAATGCTCCATCCACGCTCAATTGCAGCATCAACTAGCTTTTTTCCTGCTTTATTCTTATCTGGGACAAGTATTATCTTTTTTCCTAGAGACTCAATTATCTCTGCTTGTGTATTATTTAATTCGTTGCTTCCTACTGCAACACCGTCTACTTGTAGTGCGTCAAAAAATCCTTCTGTTACAAACACATATTTTTTCTTATATGTTTGATTATCTAAGTTAAAAACAAAATCTTTTGGAATACTTATTAAGTATTTTGACTCTTTTTCTGTTTTCTTTTCGACGGATCGTGCAGCATATCCTACTATTTTTTTATTATATCTTAGTGGCAATATAACTCTATTTGAGAAATCTTTTCTAAACTGTTTAGAGTCACTGTAATACCAATCATCGTGAAATAAAAGTTGTCTGTCATTCAAATATACTAGAGATTTATACGGATAAGAATTTATATCTATATCTTCTAGATCAAAAAGTCTTTTGGAATTAGATGGTAGGTCAACTATTTTCCATTCTTGTATTACTTTCTGCCATTCTGGTTTTTGATATTTTTCAATAATAGTTTCCCCTTTATTGGCGAAAACCATCATAGCATACTTTTTTATTTCATTGCGGTCTGCACCAAAATAAACTAAAAGATTTTCTAATTTTTTTGGTATAGTTATGTTTGGGTTCCAACTACAGTTGTAGTTACAATTGAAACAATGATACACTACGTTATCATTTTCAACATTAAACCCACCCCGTCTTTTGGTATCTGGACGGGATTCGCCATTATGGATACAGGCTGGACAGTTTCCACTAATCCAGCCACCAGATGTATGCTTCCAACTATAGGGAATCGTTTGTATTATGTATTGTGTAAATGGGTGATTCATGACTGCTATGTTAGCATGAATATAAGATTTTGTCAATACTTCCTGATGTCTTCTGCAACACAAATCTTATCCAGTAAAATTTACCTTCAAACACATATGGTTCAATTCCTGTAAAATTATTATATTCTACTTTTCCTTTAACTCTATCCAAATCAATAGGAAACCAACTTCTGTCGGTAGGATTTGTTTCTAATGTGGCTTCTACACCAACTTTTCCAATATAATTAATTCCATATATTGCTACAGTCGAAACGCCGAATGTGCTTGGGTTTTGTGCAGTTCCCGCAAATTTATCACTATAGAATAAATTGTTATGAAATGAAAAATTGTCAACAATAGAAACATTTGGTGAAATATCAATATAGTTATCTAGCAGTTCTATTGTGTATTTTTGCTGATATGTGCTGTTGTTGTAAAGTGGAATAACTTCTCCACTATCTTCTCTGATTTGAATTACTAAATCATAATAACCTATTTCTAAAAGAAGTGTGTCCGAAACAGTCAATACAAGTTGCACAACACCTGTTTCAGTGTCCAAAACTTGCATATTTTTCGAAACCAAAATATCTTTGTTTGTTGCCTTAATTATATTTGCAAAAAATGTTTTATTTCTTAGCTTTATACCTTTGCCATTTTGATCTTTTATAAAAAATTGAACACTAGTATCTACACCTTTTAGAATACGAAATGGTTTATATGCATCTTTACCAAATCTAGTGGTTCCAGTTAATACAGTTGCAGTTTGTGGATAAATAAATCCAGATGCTATTTCTCGTTGTGCCATTGTGCATACTCCTATAAGATATATTTATTAAAAGGAATTTAAAACAATAATGTCAAATATTGAACAGTATAAAATTTTATCTGAAAAATTTCCATTTTTCAGTGTCTCCCTGTGTGGAAAAAATGAATACGTTGGAATAATACAAAATACCGATATTACCGTAACAAGTATGTATGTTTATCATTTACTGAAAACAGAAGAAGAAAAACTAAAATTTATAGAATTAGGGAACGAATGGTGGTGGGAAACAAACCGACTACTACCAATAAACATAATAATGGGCAAAAGGTTTGAACCATTTAAATATTGTCTTATGAGTTTTTCAAATAAAGATTTTGAATTACTTTATGGCCCGTCTGTTTCTTTAAGAAATTTATTAAACAAAAGAAGCAAAAAAAGAAATATCCAGCTTATTAGAAAACTATGATATTTCTTCGCAAATCAAATTCATATGAACTATTACCGTCATAGCATAACTTATAGAGTGTGATGCTTTGAAATAATAACTCCCATCTTCTGGTGGTTGCCATACTTCGGAAAAAATTGTGTCCCAATCTTTTCCAATTAAATAATTTTTGGCTGGTCGTATCATAGCCAATACCGCAGCCAATTTTTCAACCGAATCTGGTTTCATAATATTGCATACGCCATGATGGCCTTTGAGTTGAAATAACATATCACAGAATTCTTCACTGCACAGCAATTCCCATATGGGTTCACGGTTCATTAACTCTATCAAATGCTGTTCATTTTTTACAGATTTATAGATATTAAGATTTAATATATCTATTTTAAAAAATCCTAAGTTTTCTGCTTTCTCGTAATCTATATTACAATATCCATTGAAAGGATCAACAGGAACTTTATGAAAATAAACACCAGTATTGTGTTTTATCTTTTTATTATTCCTAACAATCATCGCAGGAATGTGTGGAAATAATTCCAATACTTTATTTCTATCTGGCGTATCAATATCAATGTCAGTTGATATTATGGTATTAGTTGGCTTATCCATTGAACATCCTCTTTGCTAGTTTTAGTCTTTTTCCTCCAAAAGTCAACGTCAATGCATGACACTAATGAATGAACTAATTCGTCTGGTAGATTGTCAATAAACTCTTGAGCATTATTAGAAGAAAATAAAATCCAAGGACTAATCTTTCCTTCTTTGACATAATCTAAAACTAGATATGGGTTTGCTTTTTCCCAAAATTCACTCCAATGAAACCCAGTTTTATTCCCCCAATCTTCTGCAACAAAAATAAACTTCTCTACTGCCCGATCTGGTGATTCTATTTTATTGATCATGATGTAGTATTTGTTTACTACACTATCTTTTGCCCATTCTTCTAACTTAATACTATTTTGGGTCAACCATCTAACATATGATTCCCAATCAGAAATTTTAGAATTAACTATATATTCCCCAAATTTTACAAATGATTTGTAATATCTGCTGTTAGCAAAGTGATCAAATGTTTTATCTTTTCTTGCATTCATTGCAATCTTATACCAATAGTTAAATGCAGCATACCCCATTTTTACAGTTTTATCGTCTTTTTGAAATGCTCTTTGCTTTTGTTCACACATATGGCGTTGCAACCAACCTTCTTTTGCAAATTCTTTTTTACAATATTCACATATTAATTTGTCAGCTTCGGTTACTGGATGTTTTTGTTCAGATGTAATAATTACATCTGAACATTTGTGCTTTTTAAACCAGCCTTCTCTAGAAAATGTTTTATTGCATTTTTCACAGGTATACATTTTATTTTCCAAAAATATCAGTTATTTCTTTATCTTGCAATCCTTTTTCCGTCGCAAACTGTTTTAAATCTGCGATGGAATTATTTTTTAGTATTAGATTTACTTCATCTTCGTTATATTCTGGATAAACACTTTCTACCCAATTTCTAACCTTGTCGTTCTTTTCTTTTTTACTTGGTGCTATCCATGAGTGATATTGTTTTGATCCAATACCGCATATCTGCAATAGTCTAAACTGCAATTCTGGATGCAACCTTAATGAATTGAAATGTGTATTAACAATATCATTAGTCATTCGCAAATAATGATTTTTAATATCATCGTTATACGAATCACAACTACTTACAAATCTCATTATTTGCCAAATAGACAATTTCTTTTTTTCGTCTGGAGTCAGCGTATTGATCCACTCGAAATCTCTATTATCTATCGCATTCAAAACGTGTTTAATATCTATTTTTTCCATAGTTACCATAAATCTTTTGTGTCTAAAACGTCAGGAACCTTAGCTGTTTCTTTTATAAAAAAAGCACATATTGGGTTTTCTTTATTTTCTAGCGGAACAGCCAAGAAGTGACCCTGTTTCAATTTGGGGATATACCATTTAACTTCATTGTATATGTTTAGTATTTTAATTTCCATAAAGTTAGGTAAGAAACCAGTAAGAGGATTGAAGCAAAATGCACTAAAACCTCTGTCATTTATAGAAGTTATTGGAACTACTTCGGGATCACCAGCATCACTTTCGCATATTATGATGCTCCAGTCAAGTGGAACTTTAATCACATGCTTGCCAATACTGATTACTGCTGCTGGCGATGTGAATATTTCCAAGAATACAAGCGGCTGAAATATATAGTCCGCATTCTTTTTATCACTATAGTCTAATACACTATATCTAATATCATCTATGTGTTCTGGAACATAATCTATTTCCAATACACTATTTTCTAAAGTTAATACTTTAATTTTTTCTCTCCTTGTTATCTGTAAATCTTTTTTACTGTAAAAGGATATTCTGCCTCAGAATAAAATCTTTTACGTTCGCTTAAATGTTTTTTGCTATACTTTGCATTTGCACAAATATCCCATATATTAACATGATCTTTGTCAAATCCTTTACGCAATCCACGCCCGATACTTTGAATAACCCTAACAAAACTTTTTCCTGGCTCAATCATAACAACATTATGCAATCTTGTAATAGAAATACCAACAGCCGCAACTCCAAAAGTAGCAACTAATGTTTTTCCTTCGCCTAAGTTAATGTCTTTATATTCTTCTTTTCTTTTTTTCTGTTTTACATCGCCACTCACAAAAACACTGTCTTTAATTCGTGCTGATAATTCTTCACCAGTTTTAAGCCTATCTACCAATACTAAAGTATTTCCGCTTAATGCAATTTCTTCAATTTTTCTAGCAATAAAATCTAATCTATCGCTATCCGTTACCAAGAAATTTAGTTCACTTTGATAATTATTATAGACAATATTTTCTTGGGTCTGTAAAATATGAATATCACAACTAGATAATATTCCAAGTTCTTGCAGTTCTGATGCTTTTACTTTGTTGACAAGTGGTCCAAGGTTTACACGAATTGACATTTGTGATCCGAGGTCTTTAGGGATTGTTCCAGTAAGCCCCCAACGGTATGGTATGTTCGCCATAGGACCAGAGAGCAAGCGTTTAAGTGCGGCTGCATCTGCCCCATGGACTTCATCCACGATCACACAGCAAACACCAGAGATAAATTCCGCTACTGCATCTTCACGCTTTTCGTCACGCTTTTGACGTTCAAGTGACTCTAGACTTTGCCATGTGCAAATCGTATGTTGTTTGTCAATGTCTTTTCTATCGCCATAATAAACGCCAACATCCAAACCAAAATTTTCATAATCTGCTAATGTTTGTTCAACTAAACTCTTGTTAGGAACGATTACAATACTTCTACCATATTGTTCAATGCGTTGACTTAGTGAAGCTGTAATAATTGTTTTGCCCGCACTGGTGCTTAATTCTTGTATGCATTGCGGGTTTTCTAGATATTGGTTTATTGCATTTATTTGATGCTCATGCAATTCGACTGGTTTGCCTTCAAACGGATGCCCTTCGGGCCAGATGATATTTGAATAAGTGTCACGTTCTACTGGTTCTAACTTTCCTACGTCGAATTGTATTCTATTATCTTCTATATCAACTTCATATCCGCTTTCGATTAATATCGGGACTATTTCTTCTAAGAGATTATTATATGTGCTTCCACCTATTGAAAAGAAATTTATTTTCCCATCCCACCGTCCAAGCTTGTAACTTGGAGAATATCTAGCATGTGGAACAAAAAAGCTATACTTTTCCGAAAGTGATTTTCTAGTGTCTAAATCTAATCCGTTTATACTACAAGCAACTTCGTTTTTTAATATTATTTTTGCTGTTGTCATTTTTTCTTTCAATTATTGTTGTCAACTTATCCCCATGTAGATAAAAAAATATGGGGTAGTATTTACTACTACCCCATATATTAGCATTAGTTTTTGCGGAAGTCAAGAAGTATTATCGGATGCAGGTATTTTCTGCAAGTTGCTTCCAGCGTTTGGGAGACATTTTATAGAGATCGGCAATCTTGGAAACCATGCGGAGAGAAAGTTCCCGCAGACGGTCTTGATTGTCATAAACAAAATTCAAGATTTCATCCTTTTGTTCTTCGGTGAAGCCATACCGCTGCAACATACCATCTTGAATGATTTGTTTGCAACGAAGGAATTTTTCCCGCGTAGTGTTGATCGTAAGATCAAGATAATGGCAACGAGAAAGAAGGGCTTGCATGTGGTCGCCAATCTTGCCCCGTGCGGATTCGAGTTTGAGGTTGGTAACGAAAATAACCGAACCCTCAAATTCGTAGCTATCGGGAATCCCTGCATTTTCCAGAACACGGCTTTCAGACCGCCACGAAATGCGACGACGCTTGCCGCTATCAAGAGCAGCTTTGAGCAAGTTCAAAGACGTATCATCGAACAAAATAGTGTCCGAGTCGTCCAGAACCAGCACAGAACCAGCAGAAGAATATTCCCACAACATTTGATACAGCCCGATAGGAGTTGCTGCACCTTTTTCCATGCCATATTTTGCCTTGTCAGAACCCAAGGTGCTGACAACATGAGCTTGATCAATGACCCGTTCAATGCCATAGGATTTGCCAACGCCCGGAGGACCAGCAACCACCATGCCGCGAATGGTGCCATCGACACATGCACCCGTCATTTCTTCAAGGATATTGAAGCGTTCACGGAGACGTTCCATGATTTCTTCATCAGTTTCCGCAATTTCTTCGACCAGATCAGTTTCAGAAGCAGTAGCAGAACCATTGTCAAAGATTTCAAACGACGAATTGTCATTGACCTTGACGCGAATGACAGTTGCACCGAGTGCCTTGATAGCATCGGAACCAGTGCCTTCGGCGGAACGAGGATCGACAGTAATCCACGAACCAGAGTTGCCAGTTTTCAGACCTTGGATAAGGCTGAAAGTCATATTTTTCACGACGATGTTACGAACACGACCGTCATGGATACGAACCTTGTTAGTCATAGCAGTTTGTCCCTTTCATTAGGTTATGAAAGGACAATACACGAATCATGACAGGCTGTCAAGAAAATATAATTCTCGACAGCCTTGTTTCTTTACATTTTGTAAATTTGGAAAATTCATGTTTAGTCACAGTTCCCCTAACTTTAAACATATCTCCTACTTCTACTTTAACAATCTCAGTTTTTGAATCAAAAAAAGTAATCAAGTCTTTGTCGCCTTGTAGAGCATTTATTACCCACGTTCCCTTATCAGCAATATATCTCTTTGAGATTAGTTTAAGTTTAAAGTTGTAACGCATTTTTGCTTCACCAAAGTATTCACTCTTTGATGAAATTTCTGAAAGGATTTCGTTGAAGTAAGACCTTTCTTTTGTTTCTTTGTAAACTTTTGGAAATGCTGCAATATATGATTTCAACTTATGAAGCTTGTTAAATTCATCAAAGGTATTAAACTTTTCCTCTGACAAAATGTTCATAAAAACATTGTCAAATTCGGTAAGTTTTCCTTCCATTGCTTTCATTACATATTCTTCTGCCAAAAATTCCCTACGAATTTTCATAGTATTTTCATCAGTTACACACAGTTTAGTTCCTTTGCCATTGGCAAGGTCATAAATTATTTGTGCTACATAACTAGCATTGTCAATTTTTGTTTTATATCCGTATGCATTGTGGACAGCATCAGAAATTCCAAGGATGTAATCCAATGAAACCATTTTGATATATTGCTGAGAGGAACCAGAACTATACAAAAATATTTCTGGCATTTTAAATTTTGTCGATATAGGTGACAATGTGCATGTCATGTTTTTACTCCAGAATCTTACCGAACCAATGATACAGTGATTCGATAAGAATGTCAAGAGTGTTTATAGTTCTATGTTTTCGAGTCCTGCTGCTCGTAACTTAATAATATTATTAATGGAGAATGATTTTTGTTCTAACGCTTTAATGATGCCATGCATACTATTTCTTACTAATGCAAATTCATTTATTAAATGTGTCATGTCTACTATGTCAGGTTCACCATCAATATATTTTTCTGCATCACGGCTAGATAATTGTTTATTGTAATGTTCTAGAAATTTTTTGAATGAATGGCTACGCATTTTTCGCAATTCAATGTTGAGATATTCTAAAATAGCTTCAATTTCTTGAAGTTGATAAAATCTATATTCTACTATTCCTGGCATATCTCTTGCATTTTTTTCAACACTTCCAGATAAACTAATATCTTTTCTAGCATCGCTAATTTCTTTTTCATAATGGGAAATAGCATGAACTATATTAGTCATATCATTTCTGATTGCCTGTAACCATCCGCTCATTTGTTATTCCATATCATCTACAAGATCGTCATAATCTGTTAATATTTCTTTTACTGCTTTTTCTAGTATTGCACAATGGTCTGACATTTCTACGCTATGTTCTTCAACATCAATTCCATATTCGTCTAACATTTGAAGAACATGTTGGGCTGCTTCTATTTTTTCTTTTTGTGGAATGTAAACTTTTACAGTATCCCAAATTTCCAAAAATAAGTTAATTTCTTTATCAATCATAATACTTATTCCTTTAATATAAATGAACGGGAACTAATTTCCCGTCCATCTATATATGATTTTCTTTTATTTTTTTTATTAAATGTCTGGTTGCGTTGATAAATCGGGTTCCGATTCATCAGTTGTCACTAATGATATTGTTATATGTTGATCAAATTCATTCATGACGGTATCTAAACAGCTATTAGTGTTGCGATCCCATTCTTTTTCGTATAGTTTTATTACTTCACCAGTGACTTCGCTGATATATTCCCAACGATTACCACTTTTCTTTAATAATCCAGCTTTTTGAAAAAAGTCAAACATTCCACTATAAGGATCGAGTCCTGTGCTATATGGAATTTCTAATTCAACTTTTTCAAATGGCTTTGCATATCTAGTTTTCATAACTTTACATACTGCACGAATACCATGAACATCCGTTGTTTTAGCACCATTTTCATCAGTTTTGAGTTTTAATTTATTAATAGCAACAAGTATACTAGATGCGAATATAAATCCACTACCACCCGATACAACTGGATCGGGGTTAAACATATCTTGACTTGCATAAACGTGATTTGTAGCAACTAACCCAATATTGTAATCACCAAACATATTAACGCAATTAGTAACTAATGCTTTTAATGCTTTTGGTTTACGTCCCATATCACCTTTAAGATCACCTTTTGAAAATTGATCTATATCTGTGGGTGTTAGCAACATTCCCAAGCTATCTATAACAAATAATACTTTTGGTCTTTCTTCATCAGATTTGTCTGCATAATCTGCTTTATATTCTTTTACAAAATCATAGATTATTTTTGCAACATCATCAATCATTGCTACGTTTAATTTTAATAACTTATCTTCACCAGTGTCTACGTCTAATGCATTTAGCCATGTTTTGTCTAACGCATTTTCACTGTCGATTAGTATAACGAATATTCCTTGTGCTTGTGCGTTTTTAACAATATTACCACTTGCTAAAAAGCTTTTTCCACTACCAGATTCACCAGCAAATACAGTTACTTTTCCAAGAGGAACACCTTTATGCCAGTCTCCACTTATTAGTTTATTAAGTGTATAATTTCCAGTTGAAATCCAAGTGTCTGGATCACGAAATCCTACACTCATTCCAGGAACGCTTTTAGTTAAATTTTTTCTTAGTTTCGATACATCGAATGCCTTTACCATTATTTTCTCCAGTTAAAATATAATAGTCAAGGGAATAATTCCCTTGACTATTTTAATCTTAGGCTGATGCCTTACGATTGCGTATTGCTGCAAGAATATCTTGGGCACTTTGCTTGGTTGAATCAGCCGATGAATTATCTACAGGCTTTTCAACTGATTTTTCAACAGTTTTTGGTGCAGGCTTAGATGTTGAGGGTCTTGCTTTTGTTGAGGTTTCTTCATCTGCATCATCATTATTATTATTTTCAGATGAACCACCCGCCATGCCAGCAGGGCGATAAAACTCGCCAAAACGCTCTGGGTCGTATAGTTGACCATCTACGCTTGCTTCAAACATATCAAAGATTGCTTGAAGTTCTTTTTCTGATGGTTTCTTTGGTAAGAAATCAGAAAGATTAAACAACCCATGGGTTTGAATTGCATCACGTTCTGCTTCGCTTAGACTACGCTCACGTCTTGCCCATGAGGATGTAGTCCAGTTAGCATACTGCCCTTTGGTTGTTTTTGCTAGTTTGAAATCGGTTCCAGCTTCATAATCAGTTGGAATTTCTGGAAAATCTGGGTCCATCAATGCTGCTTTTACAATATTGAAAACTTCAGAAGTAAACAAGAAACGACGAATAGGATTTTCTGGTGGATTTTCTTCCTTGAATGCGGAATCTACAACAAAACCTTGGAATACAAAGCTACGCTTCTTCCAATATGTCTTTGCCATTTCTTCCATTGCGGAATCCTTGAACCATGGGCGAATTTCGTCATGAATTGGGCAACGATCACCCCACATTTCAACACAAGGGACAGTTACTTTAACTTGCTTGTGTTCGTCTCCACCTTTAATTCCACTGAAAGGAATCTTGATCATTTGACGCTCTTTCCAAAAGTATACATTGGAATCATCGCCATCTGGTAGGTATCTTACGGTGGTTGTGGTTCCTACATCTGCATTCCAAAATGGGAATAGTGTAGTATCGCTATATCCAGCATTGTTGCCTTTTGAGCGATTTTCTTGTTCTAGTAGTTTTTTTCTGATTTCTGCTAATGTTGACATAATATTTTCTCCTAAGTGTTAGTCAAGTGTTAGATAAAAATAGTTGTTTATATCCGAACAACTAATAAATCGGTTTTCCAAAAACAATTAATATAAGTAAATTCCACCTATAGCGGACAGCTTAGTATCAAGATTTTGGGAAATGCTTTCTAACAAACCATCTTGTTTGTCTGATTGTTGTGAAACTATAGCATCATTCTTCATGGATGTCAATAGTTTTTTTGCAAGGTCTAGATGTTTTTTATTTAACTGATATACATCATCGCTAAGTTGTGCCATAATATCAGATACTTGTTGGTCTTTTGCATTTTCAGCAAAATATCCAAACCATGCTGAAAGATATTCCGAATCATTATCGTAAGTTAATGAGTCTGGATTCTGTGGATCATTTTGATCTACTGGACGAATCAGTTCTATCTTTTTACCATTTAATATTTCTTTTACAAAATTTTCTAGTCTTGAATTTGTTTTTTTATCTTCTTTTAGTTTTTTAGCAATATTAAAAACATAAGACTTATTTTCATTTTCTTCAAATGTTATTCCAAATTCTTCAAAAATTGCATCATCGACATTTTCTATATTATTTTCTGATACAAAATTTTCTATATTTTTTTGATACCCTCTACGAGTATTCATATGCAAGAATTGGCTATTAATTGAATTAATTCTTTCAGTTACATAAGTTATAAATTCACCAGAAGTTTCTTGTAAATTTTTATTTTTCTTTTTGAATTTTTTTAATGTTTCGATTTCTTCTGACAAAGTAATAATACTTTTTCCAATATTGTCATATGGTGTTCCACCTTCACTTACATGAACGGTCATTGCTCTTGCAGCATTTATATTATTATATGGGAAACGAAATCTTTCGTTATTTGAATTTTCTATGAAGATTGCATTTATATTTCTAGTTCTGCTTCCTCTAATTTCTTCATCAACTTTTTTGCTGTGCTTTATATAAAGAATAGCATTTTCGAACTTTTGTCTTGAAGTTTTTACAGTTCCATATGGCTTTGAAAAAGATTCTGATAATTGTTTTTCTTGGTCAGCTTGATATGCGAAATCTTTTGGCTTTATGTTATGCCCAAATGTTCTTAGAGAATAAGTCAATGCATGTTGGTTAGATAATGTTCTTATACTATCCAAAAGTGGTTTAATATCTTGCAAATCTACACCACCGCCAACATTAACTTTAATAGAATGCTTTTCGGTAGTAGTTTCAAAATTTATCATTATATTTTTATCTTTCGAATAAAATCTTCTAGCCTCAGTTGGGTCAAGAGTATCTTTACCATCATCAGTGAATAGTGATAATTGAAGCCCGTAAGCTTTCATTATTTTAAATATCTTTTCCGAAATATTGCCTGAATCTATAGCCATTGTTTTATCCTTATTTGATATTATTTATAGAAAAGCCATTGGCATCGGAGTATCATAATCTTCATCGTCAAAAGTTTCTCTTACTTGGTCAAAGGTATCTTCTTCATATTTGCTGACTATTAGGATCATTCTTATTACTAATATTAATGACATAACTAAGTCGTCGGTTTCGCCTTGTTTTGCCTTATATGAGGTTCCGTTTGCAACGAATGTTTTTAATTCATTTATTAAGTTTCTGCTGGATAGATGCATTTTTTCTGATTCTACCCATTGCTTTAACTTTGCACATGCAGATAGCTTTGAACTATGTGTAGTAGTAAAACCTTTTCTATATTTGCGAACACTTTGTTTCTTTCTAGGTTCACTTAAAAATACACCAGGTATATTTTCTTCGCCCATTTCAGAAATTATTACTAGTGCAGCTTCTCCAATAGTATTATTTTCAACACTCCAATACAATTCACTCTTTGGTGCTTTGCTATAAATGTAGTCACAAATCATTTTCAAGGTAGTTATTTGTCCCTTGATTGGTGTTAAATTGTGTTGCCACTCTGCCACTTGTTTTAAATCTGGCAATGATAATACTTGTATTGCTGCATTATCTCCGCCTGTTCCTAAGCTTGGATCAAGGGCTACCAAATACATATGACCATCATGAATTGGTTCATAAAAACGAATTTCACCAAGTTTCATATAAGGATCACGTTCAGTAACTAAGTTGCTTAAAAATATACTATTGATAAGTGTTTCATCATATGCAACGAATTTTAATTCAAATTCACGCATAAATCTTTCATCGCCAATCTTGCCACGTTCAATCTCTGCCCATTTTTCATCACGATCAGGATGTTCATTCCAGTGAGCAATATAATGTTTAAAACCATTTACACCAAGCCCACGATCATTGCCATATTCATCTAATGTTTTATTTGCTTGTTTCCAAATTAACGCAAACTGGTCATTGTCTTGGTTTGGTGTGCTTGTAATAATACATTTACCACCAGTTGATAGTGTAGGCGATAGTGAAGTCCAAAATTCGCTTGCTATATTTGGGGGGACGAATGCAAATTCGTCTAAGTAAACCAATGAAATAGACATACCACGACCAGTATTTTCTGTGGTCGCTTGTGCTACTATTCTGCTATCGTTATCAAATTCAATACTTCCACGGTTATATGCTTTAACACCTGCACGAATAAAATTAGGTATATTTTCATACATAAATCTTATTCTGCTCATAATTTCTTGGGCACCACGGAAAACGTGAGCGGCAATCAATACGGTGCTATCTGGATTAAACATTGCATACCATAACAAATATGCGGCTGCACATTGTGACTTGCCACTTTGTCTAGGTAACATAGATATATTATTTCTATAACCGTGATAAACGTCTATTAATCGTTCTTGATATTCGAACAATTCGAATTTCATTTTACCCTTAGTAGGATGTTGCAAATAGCAATAATTTTTAATAAAATACTTAGGGTCGAAAGTGCATAGTGCAATTTCTTTGATTTCTTCTGCATTTAATAGTTCTTCACGATTTGGTTGTTTTACTAAATCATTGACTATTGGCATAATTTCACCTGTTTAAATACTGGTCTTTATACAAGACCAGCATTCTTCTTAATTTTTTCCAGATCGAAAGCAATATCTTCTGAGATTTCTTCATCATCTTTATTATCTTCGTCATTATCGTCCTTGTCGGATTCTTCTTTTTCTTCTTCTTTTTCTTCTTCTTTTTCAGAAGATTCAGAAAGAATTCCTTTAAACTTTTTATATGATTCCATCATACTTTCTGATGTATGATTTGGTTCATCAATATATTTAAAGTTTAACATTCTTAATGTCTGTGTGTCACCAGCATCAATAGTTGCGTCTAGATTTTTTAAATAATTTTGTGCTTCTGTGTCACCATTGCGGGCAGCAGCTTCTAACGCTTGACCTAGTGGGGAATTTACTGCACTTGTTGCGTTCAGAGCATAGTTAGCACCCATACCAGTTAACCCTAGCAATGCCAATATCTTTAATTTATCTTTAATACCTTCTTCGATAAAAGCTTCTTCGAGTTCAGCTTCTATTGAATTATCGGTTTCTTCAACTTTAACTGGTTGACCTTTTGCTTTTAAATATCTGCGAAGGCTAGTATCAACAACTTCACCATGAGGTTGTTCCATAGTTCTTGGTTCGCCATCAAATTGTTCTGAACTATTTGCCCATTCATCTTCGTCTAATTCTTCTTCTTCGAAAGCTGCAACGTCAATAAATTTACGCATATTTTCGCCAGATGACTCTGGTTGTCCACATCCACAACTTTGATCAGTTGTTGGTTCTGGTGCTGCAACAGGAGTAGAATTTAAAAGTCCTGCTAATTTTTTTAAGATATCTATATCCATAATAATCTCCTGTTACTTTTTGATTTTATATTCTGTAGCCAATGGCTTTCTAGATTTTTCTAGTTCACGCATAAATTTTGTTTTATGCTTTTCGCCATGATAATCCTCTGCTTTGGGATTTTTTACTTCTTTATAGTCTGGATCAAGCAATAATGCTTTTTTCTTTTTTTGCGGTTCTGCACCTTCTTTATTTTCTTCACGATGTTTTTCATCTAATTCTTCGGCGGGTGCATTTTTATCTCTAATTCTAATATCGCCCTCAGTGATTCCAAGTCTTGAAACTAATTCATTAATTAGTATTGTTGGACTTACTGGTAGTTTTGTTTTGAAATCTATAATATAAACTTCACATGCTCCACTATTGTAAAAATCTAATGGGGCACTTTGCATAATGGTTCTTTTTGGAGTTTCAATATCGTATGCTTCATATTTTCTTAAATGTGTTTCCATTTTATCAAGTTGTTCATCTGACAATTCAACAATAGTTTTCATACGAAATTCGTATGTTTTTTGTGATTCCATAAGGTATTGATGTAATCTTTTCATGGCATAATCCTCTTTTCTTTTATTTATTGTTTCTTGTCTAGAATTTCTCTAATTAAATCAGAGCGTGAAATTGAAATGCGTTCTGCATTCCCTTCAATTGGAACTGCATCATCACCACTATTTCTTCGTTCTTTTACTTTCCATTCAAACTTTTCTTGATCCTGATCAAGTTTTGCTTTCTGTAGTTGCAAATGTATTGCTTTTAATTTTCTATCCATTTTGCTTTGACTTGCAGTTATGGCACTTCCCAACATTTTTGATGCCGCATCGAATACGGGTGCAATGTTTTTATCTTCAACATTTTGTCCAATATCTACCAGTAATTCAAAAACTTCCATTGCTCTTTTAGATAGTGCATCCATTTCACTATCTAATACTTCTAATCCTTTTACTGGACCAAGTGCTTGATCAATTTTATCTACTTCTTTTAGAACACCAGCTAACTCTGTAAAATCATATGTATTTAAATTTAATTCATCGTTTTTCATATCAACATCTAAAACATCAGACGGCTCAATATCTTCTTCTAAATCATCTTCATTGTTTAGATTAAAAAAATCTTCAAGTTTTTTTGTCATTTTTACCAGACTTCCTATATATTTCTTTTTCAGTGACTACCCTAAACCCGATGCCTTGTTGTTCACACCATTGTTTAGCCATCTTCCATTTTTCTTCATTTATCACGCCAGCAACAACATCACTTTTCTTTTTTGCATTTTCTAGTATTTGTGTGCTAGGCTTTACTTCTAACATTTCTGCAACGGTAACTCCGCTTGCGTTTTTGTAAACTACGAAAAAATCTGGAACATAAGTAGTTATCTTTTTTGTAAATGGATGAACGTAAGGAATGCGATGTGATTCGCTAGCCCATCCTAATATACTGGAATTGTTGTCAAAAAACTCCATGAGTGTTTTTTCCCATGAACTTCTAAAGTAAGGAACTTTACTTCCTAGATATTTTTTTGGGTTTTTTATCTCGTATTGGCCCTGATAAAACCTTGGCATTGTTAATCCAACTCATATCATGGTTGTGTTCGTGTTGCGTCAGGAACACTTGTTAATTCTACTCGTTCTGGTTGGAAAGTTACCGTAAATTGAACTGGCTGACTGTCTCCATAATCTAGAGTATCACCAGCTATGTTTGTAATTAAACAATTTTTCATTATGTGATAAAAATTATGTTCAACTGGTCCTAATTTTATTATTCGTATTTCTGGTATGAAATATCTATTTTCTAATGTAGTAGCAGTTAACCCAATATTTCCAGTAAATGTATCAGCTACAGTTGAAACTTGTCTAGCGGATGCATCAGTAATTACACCAGTTCCTTCACCAGTATTATAGTGATTTCTAGTATATGGTAATACTATTTTTCTTAAAAAATCGCTGTCATAGGTATCAAAAAATGTAACGGTGCAAGGTCCATAATTCATTTTTGTTTGGACTACACGTTTAATGTTGTATTGATTTACTATTTTTGTATCAAAAGAAATGTCAGGTAAAGTTACAGTGCGAACACGTTCAAAATCAATTCTTGATGGTTGATCTTTTAATTGTATTTGGAGTAAAAAGTTAAATTTAAATCTAGGAACTTTAACCATAACATCGTTAGTAGTTGTAGTTCCTAGATTTCCATATACTTTATCTGAAAAGCTAATTCCCATATTGATTTCCAATGACAGAAACAGTGACATAATGTGTCACTGTTTAATTTTATTAGCCAATATTTCCTTGACCAGTAGCAGCAATATCAGCTTCAGGAGTAAAGTTTACAGCAGATAGATTATCATCATCATTACTGTGAGCATGAATTGCAGTGTCATATTTGACTGTTACAGTAATTGTAACAGGCTCAGATGATGAGTAATCGTTATTACCATATGTTACATTTTCGATATAGCAGCCCAATAATGTCCATTTATCTAATATGCTACTAGAAGGAACTGTTCCGCCGATTGGATTAGAACCATCTAATGTTTCTATTGTGGTCTTGAATTTGAATGAAGAAGCAGAGCGTTGAACGCTTTGAGTAGCCATGTCAATTTGACGTGTTAATTGTTCTTCAATTTTTTTAACAGTTTGGTTTGAAACAGTGTCACGAACAACTATTTCAACTGTATTCCATGTATGCTTTCCTGGAATATATACTCTTGAGTTATATACTTCCAGTGTTACTGGATCAAATGATAAGGTCGGGCGTGTAACGCTAACCGCATTTCCAGTAACATATCTGCCAGTATCAAAATCGAATGAAACTCTAAAACGATTTTGTAATTTTGGCATGAGTAATGCCCCAGTTCTTGCTTCGGTGGGAACACTCATATTAATTAAGTTTTGAACCGCCATTTTTTTCTCCTTTGGAATTCGCTTTACTTTATTTATACATTTTTTTGAATTTTTACACATGGTTGGATTTTTTATTTTCAACACTGTTGACACAGGATGATTCGTGTTGTAAATGGGTTGCATCGACCACCAGACACAAAAGGAACTTCCGATGAACGTCGCAGAAATTTCCAAGATGATTGCAGAAAGCAATGATATTGCTTTTCTGAAAGAAATGGGCCAAAAGCTGGCTGATACGATCAAAGAAAAGATCAAGGAAAAGAAGGCAGAAGAACGTCGCACTGGTCGGCCCCGTGGTCGCCCGTTTGTTTTCAATGACAAAATGCAAATCGTGAATGCTTTGTCGCTGATCAATGACGAAAACGCAGAGAAAAAGCCCTCGCCCCGTCACATTCAACAACTTGCAGAAAAAGGCTACCTTGAACCGTATGCCTCTCTTTCGGGGGCAAAGGGTCGGCCTGTGAAGGCATATCGCCTTTCCAAGACGGGGAAGAAACTTCTCACGATGGAAAATAAAAAGAAAGAAAAACAGACCGACAAGGTTGCAGAAACCGCATAATTCTCTATAAATTCAATAGTTTAAAAGAGGGGGTTCGCCCCCTCTTTTCTTTTTCAGCTTTGGTGATGTGATAAGAGTTGAAAATAGTTATTGACATGGTGTGATTCGTTCCGTATAAGGGTCATACGGAAAGAGCAAGAGGCTCTAGGATAGAAAGGATACAGTCATGAATGATGTGAATGAGAATGTGGTTGATGCTGTCACCGACAACGTGATTGCGGAAATCGAAAAGAAGGCGAAAGTCAAAGGGAAGTCGGGTCGGAAAGCGATGTTGTCGAATGAAAAGGCAATCGTCCGCGTTCTGACTTCGATCTTTGTGAAGGATGCGGAAAGCATTCCCTCCCGTCCGATCCTGCTTCAACTGGTGGATCGTGGCCTTCTGACCACGCAAGACGTGAAGTCTGGCACCCGTGGGCGTCCCGCCAAGGAATACGTCCTGACCAACGCAGGGCTGGAAATGATCGGGGAACCGATTGAAGAAGAATCCGCAGAGGAAGAAAACACCTCGGCGGAAGAAATCGAAACGGAAGAATCGACTTCGGAAGAACGTGAACCTATCACCGAATAATAAAAAAGGGGGCTTCGGCCCCCTTTTTTATAGTCTTTTTGCTGTGTTTCTGACAATTTTAGATGGATTGTCTATCCATTGTATAGCTTGCGGTTTTGATCTAACCGCGAGTTTTTTTACTATTTCGCTTGGATTTTCGATATATTTTATTGCGTGTCCATTATTTTTGACCGCTAATTGCTTTACTTCTTCACTTGGGTTTTCGATATATCTAATTGCGTTACCATTATGGGTTACTGCAATCTTTTGTATATTTTCACTTGGATGCTCAATATAATCAATAGCCAATCCATTGTGACTAACAGCTTCAATTTGAACGTCTATGCTTGGATTTTGAATATATTTTATTGCTTTTCCATTGTGTTTTACCGCAGCTAATTTTACTTTCTCGCTAGGATTTTCAACAAATTGCAAAGCATATCCATTTTGATTAACAGCGGTTAATTGCACTTCCTCGCTTGGATTTTTAATAAAACTGATAGAAAATCCATCATCTTCTACTGCTGATAATTGAACTCTTTCACTAGGGTTTGCAATATATTCAATAACATAACCGTTATTTGATACCGCAGCTAATTGAACTTTCTCTGTAGGGTTATCAATATGTCTAAGAGAATGCCCATTTCTTTTAACAGAATCAATCATTACTAACTCACTTGGATTATGAATATATTTTATTAAATCTCCCATTGCATTTACCGCAGCAAATTGAAAATCTAATGAATACTTATCTGAAACGCCAACAGCTTTCATATATTGTTTAATTCTATTTTTGTTTTTTGTTTTTATTAATAGTTCTTCTATTTCTGCAAGTGGTTTTCTTTTTTCAACTTTATGCATTAACTTATCTATTTTTTGTAAATTAACGCTTATGTCTTTTTCTATTAAATTTGTAACAGTGCTGGTATCCATGACATCTATCCTTTTGTTATATTTATTTGTAGCCTATCAACAAAATAATGTTGCACGGTGTGGCAGTTCATGCTAGAAAATGTCATAGCGTCATACAAGGATCGAATCACATGTCGCAAGCAAAGAATGAAGTCACGCTCAAACTCGTTGTGGAAATCGACGGGAAATCGTATCCGATCAAAACTGTCACCTATACGGACATGGTGAACGTGATGATCAAAGATGGCGTGATGGAAACCGACGATAGCGATATTGTTGAATATATCACTGATCAGTTCTATGACGGTGATTCTGGCATCTGAAAGGAAAACACTATGTTCTCTACCATCATCGCATATGTTGGGTTCACTTCCAGTAGCATTTTCATGGCATTGCTTGTCATGGATGTAATCGTGAACCGTGAACACAACAAAAAAATCGCCTTGCTTCATCGTGCCGCAGGATATAAAACTCCGACATATTTTAATATTCGGATGTTTATTCTGGTCGCGGTGTGGGTTGCATCTGGCATCTATATCTGGGGATAAAATGCTTAAACAACTTCAATCTCTGTTGGCGAATGCAAATGGAAACGCAAATGTGAATACAAATGCGTATAAGTCTGCATTTTTTGTCATGGATGGGTTGACCATTAATATCAATAAAATCATTGTTATCAGTCAACTTGACAATAATGATGATGGATATGATATTAACAATCCTGACACTATTTTTCGTGATCATGAAACAAAATATCTGGTTCAGCTTGAAGAAGGGCTTACGGCAGAAATTTACGAAGACACATACGTTGCTCTTTGCCGTTACATCACGAATATCTGAAAATAGTGATTGATCACTGTTGAAGAATCGTGTAAGAATAACATGTCAACCTTGAAAGGAACACAAGATGAAAGCATGGATTGAAAAAATCAAAAACATGGGGAATCCGATTCAGCGGTATGTGGATACTCCCAAAGAAGGGCATTTGCCGCCGCAGCCCAATGAAAACATGAAAATGACGAAAATCGTCAAAGGATTGCTTGGTCTGAAATAAAAGAAAAGAAAAGCGGGGGAAACCTCGCTTTTTTTATTTGGTAGTTGGCAGAAAATATCTAGAACGTGTGAAGATAGTTGTTGACCCTGCCCTACGAATCGCCTATAACTGTCTTACGGAAGGCAAGGAAACGAACCAACCGAACCCGCAGAAACCCGCTTGACACTGAATAGCGAATCAAGTAAGTGTAAAGCATAACAGAGTGTGGTGGTCGATATGTTTAAAATTCGAGACTCGCCCTACTGAGTTATTTTAATTAATAACTCATATATAGAATGAGCCTTCAGTGTAGGGACGTGGCTCACCCGACAACAGTGTTTACCTAGCAACAAACCGAAACACCGTGGAGACGCACATGAAGTTCATGTTTAAATCCAGAGATCAGCCGTAAACCGCTAATTTTATTATTAGTGTAGCAACCTTAGAGCAGACGTTAAAATACCGAACTCGTCACTTGGTTAACGGCCCCGCAGCGGCCACCTAGAGAAAACTAGACAAATGAAATGGCGATCTACCACAGCAGGGTGAGCCTGCTATGACTGAAAACTAGCTTGACCGAATCAAAATGCTGTGCCATAGTGACGACATGATGAAGCGGAATAGTAGTAAGTAAGCAAACCTTAGATTAAAATGAAATTAGTGTAATGTAGACGGTCCTGAGCATGACCATAAAAAAGGCTCAATAGTGGCCCCTTGGTGAAATGGTAGACACAAGAGACTTAAAATCTCTCGCGTAAGCGTGTCGGTTCGAGTCCGACAGGGGCCACCATTGTAGTGTTATTAGTATTGTTTCTGACACTTCGCGGTATTATTACTGTGGCTTATACCATGGCTCTGCGGCGATAAAAGTGTCAGAAACAATACTAATAAAGTTTCGGGGGATTAGCTCAATTGGTTAGAGCGTCGGACTCATAATCCGCAGGTTAACGGTTCGAGTCCGTTATCCCCTACCATATCCCCGCTGATGGGTATCTAATTATCAGCATAGTATAAACTATTTGGGATGGTTTATGCAACAATATTGAAAAGGTTAGCCTTTTTAGTATTTCCGTAAGGTGGAAAAACCCTTGTCTAATGACAAGGGTTTTTTCATATTGTTAACTATCTGCTTGACATTGTTATTCGAATCTGCTATATGTTGATTGTGGCGAACCCCATAGAAGGCGGAAAAGATGCAATTCAATCTTCCTCTGATCATCAACGAAATCCCTCCTGCTTTCAATGATCCTTTTTGGTCTTTGAAATATAAGAAGGAACAATATGTGAATATCTATCGTGATCTTTATCACAAGATTTATATTCGCACACGCCTTGCAGAAGCACAAAACTGGAAATGTTGCTGGTGTGGGTGCGAAACAACCGCACTTCGTGGCAAGAACAAAAGTGCCACAACTGAACATGTCACGCCTCGCTCTCTTGGCGGGTCTGACGGGTGGGAAAACCTCGCTATGGCGTGTTATGGGTGCAATACCCGTCGCGGTGCAACGGATGCAGATGAATTTTTCAAGAATGGGAAACGCAAAGACAATGCACCCCGTGCAGAAACAAGGAAAGAAACACAAGCAAAGGCAAATCATCGTCGCCATTTGAAGCGTGGACAGATTTTTGCCGATAATAACTGGATCACGTCCGATGGAAAGCAATATTCCTTCGAAGAATGGATTCTGACATTGCGTGGTGTGTCAGAAGAATTTAAACAAGAACTCTACGAAAAATTTGGAAAAAAGGAAAATAATTAAAATGGCGACAGAAATGGCGTGGTTCGTATATATTACGGTTATCGCTCTTGCCTCCCCTATCGACAATAACGAACCGTATTTTGTTCCGGGCGATATTATTGAAAGTGGGTTGGTGGCGGTGACAAAAGGCAATTCTGATACTGAACAAGAACAGAATTGTCATAAAGGTGGAAAGACTTTGGAAAATATTCTTGAAACCGTTGGCGAAGGATCAGTTGAAGTTTTTTATACTTGCCTGAAACTTCCTGCGGTGATTGAACAAATTCAAGAAGAAGCCTATGGCCCGCTTGGCGAGAAAATCTAATATTTGGGTTTGACATTGGTGCTTGCTTGTAGTAATCTACAGGCAAGCATTATGCTTATGGAGAATCTATCATGCTGTCACTCTACGCAAAAAAAGTATTCCACAATCTTGGATACGATGTGTTGGTGTATGATACGCCAGAAATGATTTCGCCAAAGGCACATTATCAATGGTATTCTCAAGAAAAACCCAATTATCGAAATAAGTATATTATGTTGAATTGCTATCGGTGGAATTTGATTTGGATTAAATAATGTCATGCAAAAATATGTAAAATTTACTAGCAAAAGAAATACAACATATCTTATCCCGTCAGAGCAATTTGAGCGGGATATTTCTGACTATTATGAAAGCATAAAGAATAACACAAATTATTTTAAAAAATTAGAAGAAGGTGAAACTGGTTGGATTTTTGTCCATCCAAGATCACAATAAATTATGTCTATCAAAAATTGCATACCAAAGCATCCATTATTAATATTTTTAGAAGCAGCAATAAACAGTAACTTGCACGTTACTATATTAGATTCGAACACAGCAGACACACCAGTTCTTAGATCAAAAAATATTGACGAAATTATAGATAGATTAGATGAAATTTTGAATGCGGTTATACAGGTAAGAGTAGGAAAATATGATTGGATAAGTTCAAAATATGGAATAGTTGCGTTCATTTATTTTAACAAAGGTGATAGAAACTTTATTCCAAAAATTCCCAATCCTAGTGGAATGAAAGTAGCAGACAATGCAGAAGATATTTTAAAGAAGCTTTACAACGATTCACAATTTTTTCATAATATAGGTTATTACGATGCCGAGAAATAAGTCAGAAATTTTAGAAAAATATATCCATTTATTACTGAGAAAACAATACAATGTATCTGTTAAAGAATATTTAAATTACCCTAGCCCTTTTAGAAATACTATTAATAATATAATCTTATCTAAAGATATGTGTTACAACGATTTATATGAAACATTGAATACGGCTGACTTGTATGAAATCAAAATACACGACATTTCTATCCCCTTCAATGTTGTTGGAATAATTGAGTATCGACCACAATCTTATTCAGATAATTTTGGAAATTTTACAATAGTTGAAATAACAAAAGAATTAATTGATATTTTTAAAGAAACAGAAAATTTATATAATATGGGGGTGTTGTCAGATTATGCGGCATAGAACTTTTAAAAATAAAAACAATGAAATAAAAACCGTAACCCGAAAAGGTCTGCAAAGCATTGACGACAAGCCTTC